>OCTW011611047.1_pt1 | contig 18630 bp, 18 predicted proteins | sample 1539671 | NCBI WGS metagenome assembly OCTW01 (sample SAMN02144230, study PRJEB22623) | gut metagenome | biome: sheep rumen | host: Ovis aries | place: New Zealand
GGTGTTCTCGGTAATACCCTTGATGGTGTTCGACGTACTCGACTTCGACGAACTGGCCTCACGCTCTATCGTGCCGTTGGCTTCCATAGCATCGAGGGTCTTCGTGATGGCATCAACGGTGAGGTTGCCTGCCTGCCCCAATGCCTCGGCAAGTCTTGGAATAGCGGTCTCGTCAAGCCTACCGCTGCTCGCATCCATCATATTGGCGATGATTTCGTCGATACCGAGGTTGGCAAAGGCCTTCTCCATCACCTTCTTCGCAAGGATGTTCTTCGTGAGGTCTTTCATGATGTCTTTAACCTTCTCACGATAGGCATCGGCAGCATCCTCGCCCTTCTCCCACGCACCGACAATGGCATCCGTGAGCTGGCTTGCCCATCCTTGCAGGTCTATCTCATACAGGCTCTTCGCCATATCGAGGGCGTAGTTCTTCATCGTCTCGTCAGCCTCGCGCAACTGCTCCTCGTAGTCGGCAAGTTTCCCTGCGTCGCTCTTCTTCTTCCTGCTTTCAGAGTCGTACTGGCGGGCGAGTTCATCACGCTGCTTCTTCAGGTTGTCGTACATCTCCTCGTAACCGCCAGTGGTGTAGATACCGCCGAGGGCTCGCTCCATTGCCGTTTGCAAGTTGCCGTAGGCAGTGGTCAGCGACTTTACCTTCATCTCGCTCTCCTCAATCTGGCGTTGCAGTTTCTTGTCGTGCAGTTTGGCAAAGGCGGTGATAGGAGATGTGAACACGCCAACGGTGTTCGAGATGACTCCACCAACATCACCCGTCATAGCACTCTTCAGGGCATTGGTGGCAGCGTTGACAGGACTACTTACGGCACTGATGACGTCGGCAATGTCGCTCCACGTGTTCGCGGTGTGCTGATGGCCGAGGGCGTCAAACATCTCACTCATCTGCTCGGCTGCTTTCGCCATACCATCGAGGGCACCGCCAATCATCTCCATAATAGTAAGAAGGTCGTTGGAATCTTCGCGCGCTTCTTGAATCCACCCCAACCTTAATTTTGCTTGGTACAACTCATACTCGGCATAATCCTTGTTTATTTGCGCCGCTTGCAGAGCCGCCTCGTTCCCTTCCAAACGTGCCTTTTCAAGTGCTTCCTCTGCCTTTTGAACTTTGAGCGCGGCATCCGCAGCCTGACCCTCGTAGATGTTCGTGCGCTTGTCAAGAAGTCCTCGATAGCCTTGTGTCATCAGCGTCATCGCATCGCTACGGACTTCGCGCATCTTCTCCAACTGCTGATTGACGTTCTTGATGCTCTTCAGGTACTTGTCGGCATTGATTTCACCCTTCGCAAGTTGGTCTACGAGGTTCTCCTTAATCTTCGCGCCCATATTCTCGGCCTCGTCAGCCGTCATAGCAAAGATGCTGCTGTAGAAACGGACGTAAGGCTCGCTCTGCTCAAAGGCTTCCACGTGTAGCTGCTTGATTTCCCTCTCCTTGGCGATGACTCTTGGGTCGTCTTTGCCGTACTTGCCACGTAGTTCTGCCAGCTCACGCTCTGCCTTGACAATCTTGTCTTCCGTCGTCATCAGCTTCGAGGTAGCCTCGGCGATGTCATTAAGACCGTCCGTCCAATTCTTGCGGATAGACTTCACAATCTCCTCCCACAACCTCAACTCGGCTGTGTCCTTACCGAAGAACTTCTCGGCTTCGTCCTGATCCATTTTGAAGATGTCATCGGCGAATGATAGCTTGCGCTTTGACATTCCTTCTTTCAGCCGTTCGGCCATTTTCCGCGACACGTCATCCCAGACAACATCGTCAACAAAGGCTTTCATTGCGAACTCCTTGCTGCCCGTCTTGTCGAGAAGACTCTTGTAGAGATTCCACTTGCTCGTCTCGTCTTGAATATATCGTTCAATCTCCCTTAAAGACTTCTGGAGTTCGTTCTTCGTAGCATCAATGTCAATGTCGGCAAGCAACTTTTTCAGACCGATGGTGAACTTCTTACGGGCTTCTGTGTCCTGCGGAACGCTTTCGAGAATTTCTTCCAACACGGTCTTGTAGTCACCGACAATACGCTCGGCCTTACTGTGGTCTACGCCAAAGATGTCCTCAACCATGCTCAGGCCTTTTTCAGGCCCGTATTGCTCGCGATACTTCTTGTATTCAGCGTAGAACTCTTTTACTTCTTCTAAGCGAGTCTTTGCACTTTCAAGTAGTGTGTCCTTTTTGGAACCTCCAGTGCCTTTTTTGTTATTCTTTAGCTTAGACTCGCGAGGTGCGATTTGAACAAGTTCACTTAGCTTATCGTCAAATTCTGACTTTGCGTCTTCAACTTCTTCTGCTGTTGCTATTCCTTTCTCGTATGCTTTCTTTGTCGCCTTCCATGCAGTTTCTGACTTATCTACTTCATCGTTCAAGTATTTTGCCCCTGCCACATAGTCATTTCCGGTTTCACCAAACGCATTTTTGATGTCTTGCTTTGTAAAACCGTTCTTTTTCTTATTCCTATTGGGGAATCCATACTCATTCGTGCCTTCGCCGCCAATCTTATTCCACGCTCTCGCAGCTCCGCCTTGCAATTCGTCTTTTTGCTCGGCATAATCAGATACGATGTCAAAGTGGAAACGTAAGGTTGTGCGTTGGCTGTCAACCCATCTGGCAAAGTCCTGATTTCCTGCCGTGATAGCGTTCATTTGCTCGCGGTAGAAATTCAACAGCAGGGTCTTGGTGCGTTGGTCTACGTTGTTACCTTCCTTTTCCAACTTCTTCTCCAACTCGTCTGCTTTGATGCCTATCTCTGCCGCAGTCTGCTCAATAGAAGAAGCCCAAACCTTTTCCATCAAAGGTGCAATCTGCGACTCATATCTGGAAGCACGAGAGCGGTAGTTCTTGAAGTATGTCTCCCACATCTCTTGGTCTTCGTCGTCAAGATACTTCCAAATGCTGTTGTATTTATCGACGTATTTACCATTACGCAGCAGTTGGTTTCCTTGTAGCGAGGCATTGATAGCACCTAACTCTGCACCGCTAAGGTTATCGGACATCCATTTAAGAGCCTTCTGAGCACCTGCGAAAGTGCCATTTTCGTCATAGACGGCTTTTCGCATCTCAGGATTTAGTTCGGCAACCTTTTTAAGGAACTCCTCAATTTTTTCGCTTCCCTTGGCGGCGAGCTTTGTAATGGCAACCTCCATCTCGCCAGTCGACTTCGTCCATTCGTCAGCTTGGTACCTAAGTTCCTTCGTGCCGTCTTGCACGTCCTCAAAACTTTCCTTGCTCCTTGCAGCCATATCGTATGCTTCCTTGACATACCCAAGCTCTTTTTTCAACAAATCGTACTTGTCCTTCAAAGAGCTGATGCCGTCAACCTCGCGCATAACACCTGCATAGTTGGCATCGTATTGCTTAAGCTGCTCCTTCATCGCTTCGATGGCATTCTTGTAGCTGTCATCGTTGGAAGGTTCACTCTTTTCATATCCGCTAAGAGTATCTTCAAGCTCTTTACGCCTATCTTTTGCCGTCGAGATAAAGGTGTCGTTGGCTTCTTTCATCTGGTCGTTGGTTTTTTGCCAACTCATCCACATGGCTGTGCCGATAGCAACAACGGCATCCATAGCAATCATTCCCCAACCGATAGGGCCTAATGCCGATTTAATGCTTGCGCCGACCATACGGAATGCTCCTGTCAACTTTTGGCCGTTTAGGAACATGTTTGCCGTTTTCTGATCCATTGCCTGCATCAGCACAAGCTGTTTAAGCAGCTCTTTGTTCTCCTTCTTCTTGTAGTCCAAGTGCATAAGGTGGAAGCCGTTCATCCGCCCTGCCAAAGCAAGTTGAGTGCGCCAAAGGTTGATGTCCTTGTTCCTTTGAAGAGCTCCCTGCATCTCCTTAGCATTTATTTCGCCTTGTATATACCGTTCGCGGATTTTTATCGCGTTTAGCTTCTGAGCCTTTGCTATACGGGCGTCAACACCTTTAAGATTAAAAATCGCGTTGTCAGAGAGACCGCTTAGGAACTTATGAGAAGTAAAAGTCAATATCGTCGCGCTGATAAGGGGAGCAATCTTATCAATATTTTCGATAAGTGTAGTAAGACCTTGCACCATGCCCTTCAGCATTTGACCGCTCATCGAAGAACCCTTGGCAAAATCACTGAGCATGATTTCCCATGCGTCACGAAGGTTACTCCATTTACCAGCAAGGGTGTCTGATAGGACAAACTGCATGTTGTAGAAGCGCCCTCCCTCTTCGGTCATGTCCCACATTACCTTCTTCACCATCTCAAAAGGCACAGCTCGCTTGCTTATGAGCTTAAAGACGTCTCCAGTGGTCACGACCTCTCCGTTTAGCTTTGTGAACTCTTCTGCAAGGGCTTTCACCATCGGAATACCTGCCTCAGTGAACTGACGAAGTTCCTGACCTCTCAGCACGGCAGCACTGCGCACCTGACCATAGGCAAGAATCAGTCGCCCCATGTCAACACCAAGACCTGCACTCATGTCGGCAAGGCGTTTTGTGGTGTCGTACAGTTCCTCGTAGGGAATGCCAAAAGCGGCTACCTGCTTGGTATATTTTGCCAGCTGCGAAAAGTTAAACGGAGATACGACGGCAAGGCGTTTCATCTGCTCAAACATGGAGTTTGCTTGCTCAATATCTCCAAGGATGCTTTGCATGGCAATATGCTGCACCTCGAATTGGCCACCTATCTGAACGACGTCTTTAAGCAGTTTCTCAACACCCCATATGCTTAGTGCACTTCCAACCTGAGCTTTCATCTGCTCTAACACATTATTGGTGCGATTACCTGCTGCGACAATTTGGTCATAAGATTCCACAAGAGCATAATTGGAACGAGCACTCTCGCGGGTTGCCTGAGAAACATCTCGTTGCCTGCGGGAAAATTCTCCAACTCTTTGAGTCACCTGCGCCATAGCAGTATCATAGCCAATGATTGAAAGAAACCCTTCGGCAAGACCGTTCTCTTCTATATTTTTACCTGCTTCTTTCTTAAAGCGGTTAATGCGCTCACGCATCTTGCCAAGAGCAAGTTGTATTCTGTTGATTTCTGCAAGGTCTTGGGGGTCTGTAACCTTTATTCTTAGAGAGCGAAGTTCCGACAACTTGCCACGGATATTCGCAATCGCTTTTTCGAGCTTAGAAAGGTTATCAAGACCATCCTTAACACCGGGAACGAGTGGTTCTTTACCTATTATCAACAATGACTTAGCGACGTCATCCGCCTTTTTGATGATAGCATCAAGTTTTTGGGTTATTTGCTCTCTGACCCCCAACTCAAACCAAAGTTTGTCACTGCTTGCCATAATTTTTGTTAATTATAAGGGTTTGTTACTTATCTTTATCAATATCTTTGTATATTTGCAAAAATTCTATGTTGTTATGAATAAGATAGCTGCAATCGCATGGGGAATTATGCTGTTCGCTTTGTTCGGGCATCCATTCTTCCTAATTATTTTCATTATTTATGTGGCCATAGCAGTTTTGATACCTATCATCAAGCCTGAGTGGAAGAAATTCTTTTTCCCAGATCGCTTCTCATAAAGTCGTTAAGCGAGATCTCTTTGCCAACGAATCTCTTACCCTGACGTTTCTTCTCCCAAGCATCCGCAAGAGCATCGAGCTCTGCGACTTCTTTCTTACTTGCCATCATGCCCTTCTTCTTTTCTGTCTTATAGGAAATCACGGGTTGGTCTATAGCCATTAAATCTATCTCCGCTGCCGTGTAGCCCCACCAATAGTCGTAGGCGGCAATGCCGTAGTGACGCTCGAAAAGCCACGGGAACTTCTCACTCAGGGAGTAGGCTCCGCCCCAACGGGTGCGACTCGGCCAACTTCGTGACGAGCCATCGTCATCATCGTGTCCATCATCCCTGTCGCTAATATGGTAGCCATCGCTAATGGCTCGGATTGAATTTTTTTTTTGGCGGCATCAAGTACCCCCGCAATCTCCACTTGGTCGATGTCCTTCATGTAGTAAAGCCAACGCCAATACACCCAATACCACACCTTCAGGAGAAACCACGTCCACAGGCCGTTACGTCTGTTCAGCAAGACGCAGGCACAAACCTTCACGTTGCGCTTCCAAGGGTCTTTCTCCTTTAGCATGATATGCGAGAACTTACGAGTAGTGCCGTTGTGAAGCCACCCGATGCGATGCTTATGTCCGCAGAAAGTAACCACGTCGGGCTCTCTGCTCATTAACTCGTCAAACAACGCCTGTAGGTCTACGGTAGGTTGTTCTATCTCTGCTGCCATAATCTGTCTTTGTTTGTTGCGATACTTTCGCGACTTTAAATAAAAAAGGGAGCAAAGCGGAATGACCGCCCGCCCCCGTGAGACTTATTACAACCCCAAGAACTTAGTTGCCACTCTTCTTCAGGAAGAAGATATCGGGGTTCGAGCCGTCGGACTCAATGGTACCGTTGAAGTCAACAGCAATCACACCCTTGGCGTCGGTATCCATCACGATGGAAGCGTAGAGGGCGGTGTTGTTGATAATCATCATCTGGTCTTGTGCGTCGTTGACGATGATCCAAGTACCCTGAATCTTGTGGTTCGTCAGCACGATACCGTCGCCAGAGAAGTTGCCATAGGTGCCAGTGCTACCCGTGGAGATGCTCTCGGTAACTGCATCCGTGCCGAAGGCCATCTTCAGGATGTCGGTGTGCTTGGTGGGAACGCGGAAGCTGACCGAGAAGTCACCTGCCTCAGCACTCGATACCCAGTCACCCGTCAGACCGATGACCTTGTAGTGTTCGATACTCGGCTCACCCTGCTCGAACTCGATGGTGTCCACCTTAACGGGAACGTCCAATGTGGGGTCGATGGTAATGGTGGAGCCGCTCAGAGTAAGTGCGCCAGCCTGATAGAGCAGCGACGCGGGGCCGTTGAAAACGTCCTTCAACTGTGCTTTTGTCTTTAATGCCATAGTTATATCCTTTCTATAAACTTTATACTCTAAACTCTAAACTCTAAACTCTCAACTCTAACTATACCATAGTACTCATCCTTGCCTGTATGCGGGAGGTGTGGTAGCCGTCGCCATCGCTCGATGCGGGAATGACAACGCGAGGGCGCGTAATCTTGATGCCAAGGGAGTAGTCAACGATGGGGAACAAGGCGAGGATGGCCTCACGCTTCTCCTTCATCACTTCTCCATTGAGTAGACGAGGGTCTGCGGCACCTTTCTTGTCGGCGACGTACAACTCGAAGACTACCGTCTGGTCTACCCACCAATCATCATCCTCACCGAGGGTTTTGTTGACGGGAGAGTAGGGGAGGGCAACGACGATGTAGACGTCATGACGCTTCGACACGGCATTCGGTCTGTTCTGAGGATATACCTGCGAGCAGACTGTCTTTGCCTGCCGTCCCATCACCTCCAATATGTCTTCTGGTTGTATCATAGTCTTTTACATGTGAAAATGCCAAATATTACCACCTCTGCTCTCCATTTCGTCGCTAAGACGGAAGAGGGCATTACGAGCCTCTTGCTTGTGATACTCCGTCACGCTGACAACGCGAAAGGAAAAACCTTTTTGTCGTGTCGAGGAAGGGGCGAGCCACTGCAAAACCTCTTCGTTGGCGAAATAGTTCCGAGAACTTCCCATCTTTTCAGGAGAAAGACCTACCTCGAATGTCATCTGCTGAACGCTACCGTCGAAACGGTGATGTCCTGCGGGGAACACCTCATCATTGATGAGCGTAGTGCGGATAGGAGCATCTTCCTCGCCACTCATGTTGGCAACGGCAACGCATTTCCCGTCTCTGTATAGCGCGACGCCAAAGGAGTTTATCCAGTTACCTGTCATATCGCCAAAGGTCTGCTCGTCACGCGCGTAGTCGTTGGCGGCTCCCATGATGGTGGGAAGTTGTTCGCGAAGGCGTCGGAAAGCTGTATTCATCAGCTTCTCTTGGACGTTCTTCATCACGACCTTTGCTTGACTCCTTCCGCTATGCTTCGCCATCCCTAATCGTCGATATTGAGGTTTCTGTTCATCTCGCCGTACACTACGGAGCGGTCATTGTCAGGCTCGAAGTCCTTTACCTCCCACTCTTCAGAGATATTGCCCTTGGTCACATAGAGAAGGTCGCCGCTCATCGGAAAGAGCTTCGTTTCTTGCGACGACGCCGTTGTGTTTTGCGGCCACTTGTCGAAACGCATGGGAATGCTCGCCTTGCGCTTGTTACTGTCTACACGGGCATCGCCAGTAGTGGTGGTATCGGTGTAGCTGCGACCAACTCCGTCATAGATAACGATGTCTTCGGACTCGCCATCGGTGGAGAGCCAATCGCTGAACACCTTCCTCACAATGGTGATGTGGTGCGGATAGCGTGGGTTGTCAACGGGTTCTCTTCTCATAGTGACATCAAAGTGGTTTCCTCGGCAACGGCTCATCGCAGAAGTCACGGGCAGCAGGCATGATACCTGCGGAGCGCATCTTGATGCGGGTCTTGCCAAACACATTCTCCGGCTCCAGCTCTTCGTAGATGGCATTTGCCTCGTCACGGAGCAGACGCTTGTCGTATTCACTCAACGTGTAGCCGCCGCTGCTGTGGCTCCATCCGTTATCACTGTCGGAGGTGTTGTTAACCTTGCCGGGGCCGAGGACAACCCAACGAAAGAGGTCGGCTTTGAGCAGACGGAGGTCGAGGTCGCCATCCTTAGCGTCGGCATAGGGGGCACCGCCATCGACACCACGATTCTTCAGGATGTGGTCTACCGCGCTCTGCGGAACCTCAAAATTTACACAGCCGAAGAGCCAATCCCCGACCGTGTAAACGCTGGTATTATCGTTGTTTCGTCCCATATCAGGCAGATGAGTACTATAGTGTTAAACTACGCGGTCACGGTGGAGATGAACATCTGGCGGATTGCGTTGGGAACGCAAAGCTGTGCCATCTCGCCATTCACGTTGATAGAGTGAGTACGGGGGATGTCCTCCTGCTCGATGAGCAGACGATTACCCATAGCGTAAGCAACCTTCTCAGGGTCGTAACCCATCGACAGGGGCTGCACACCCTGAATGTTACCGATGCGACCTGTCGGGATGAAGGCGACGTTCTTCGGGTCGAAGTTGTCGATGCGCTCCTCTACGAGGTCGGGCTCGTTGTCGGCGTTCACACCGGGCTTGCTCACATAGGCGTAGGTCTCGCGGATGACGATGTCGTCAACCTTGATAATCTTGCGCATAGCCTCCTTGTAGGCATCCTCGTCGAGGTCGCGGATAGCGTTCAGACGAACGGTGTCGCTCTCGATGGTGCGATACAGGTAAGAGGCGAGACGCTCCAACACCTTCGAGTGGGTGAGCATGTCATCCCACAAAGCCTGCGAGATTTCCATCTTCAGCGGGCCGTTGTAGTGCAGGTCGCGGCGGATAGCCTTCACACGGGTCTTCAGGTACTCAATGGGGTCGCTGGCTGAACCCTCGGTGGTGTGGGTGGCATTCGTCCACCAACGGGCAGCGTTCGGCAGGACGTCGATGTTAGCCTGCGGCATGTTGAAGCCGATGGTAACGCCCTTGTAGCCACGGGGGTTGTTGGTAGCGTTGATTTGGAACTGACCCGTCGACACCACCTGATGACGCTGGTGGTTCAGGGCGTTCCAGAACGACTGAATGAGGCCGTCTGTACCCTCATCGAGAAGGCCGAACATAACGGAGGCCATCTCATCGTCAAGAGCAACATTGCCGAAACGCTGAACGAGCTGCATCTGCTCACGAACCAACACGCGGTTCACGGAGTAGAACAACTTCTGCGTCGGGATGTTACCCGTTGCGCCCTCGGCCTTACCGAGCGGCATCTCGTAGCCCTCACTTTCGGGGTCTACATACGTCGGAAGCACGGTAGCACCTACTTTCGAGAGCATCTGAGCAAACGTGTAGCCGAGCGTCACGGGAGAGAAATCGAAACCGTCAACGGTGATGGCGTTGAACTTCTCCTCATAGTGGTCAACAAAGGTCTGCCAATCCTCACCATAGAGGCCGAGCTGTACCATGTCGCGCAATGAAACTGGAATTGTCTTCATATCCTGTTCCTTTCTTTTTCGTTAAACACTTGGCTTAGTCCACCACGCGGATGTTCAAGCCGTTCTTCTGAGTCATGCCCTTCACGGCAGCAGAGATGGTAGCTGCATCTGCCTGCGTGTCACCGAGCATATAACCGTAAATTTCACCCTTTACAATCACATTGCCAGTGGCAACAGTGTTTGCGCTCGTCACAGGAACGTCCTCCTGCAAGAAGCCGATGATGCTGAGAGAGTCGATTCCGCTCTGGCTGCTGATACCTGTCTTCAGCTGTGCCCAAGTGAGCACCTTGATGTCCTTCTCATCAGCACCGCTTGCGGTATCTTTCACGATAGCCATGCCTGAGCGGATGAGACCAGCAGTGACAAAGTCGGAAACATTCTTAATCAGGAAGCCGCCGGGGAGCTGCTCCTCAATGCGGCGCCACACCTTACGGGCGTGACCAACACTAAGCGACTGAGAGTCGAAGGTGTTGCCAGTCTGAAATACTGCGTTCTTCATTTTCCTTGTCTTTTTGTTAAACAATCTTTTTACCTACTTTGAGTTCAGCTCTTACCCCAACCTTCCTTGCTGGCTTTCTTGCTGAACATCTCGTCAAGACGGGATTTGCCGCTACCGCCCGAACCAGAGGCACCACGATGGGTCTTCCCCGTGTCTCTCTTGTCTAAACCTGCTTCTTTCAGGTTCTCGTAGTATTGGCGTTCCATCTTTCTGATGAGGGCGTCCGTGTCTACTGACTCTCCGTCCTCGGTGGCGGGAATCTCCAAGTCGCGGAGCGTCTGACGATACACATACTCGTTCACGTCAATCTTTCCACTCTTGAATTTTGCCCTAAGACCCTTCTTGACCTCGTCGACAATGGCGTCCTTCGCAGCAGCGTCGGCAGCAGCCTTACGGGACTCTTCAATAGCATCAATACGCTTGGTCAAGGCTTTTGCCCATGCAGGGGTGTCATCGTCATCGCCATTGCCCTCGCCCTTGCCGCCTTCCGTTGCTGGAGCAGCAGGCTTGAACTTGGCTTTGTACGCTTTCACCTCACGGCTCACGTTCGAGTGGATATTCCCGTCGATGCGAAGGAGACGCTTTGCGATACGGCTATACACAGCCTTGTTTGCCTCCTCATCGTCACCGATGTTCACCAACTCGTCATCGAGCTCGGCATTGATGGTTTCAACACTGATAGAGGGCGACAGCTTCTTTCCGTCAGCCTCAATCAATCCTTGTACTTCCTGTAAGAGTTCTTCTCTTTCCATGCTTTTCACTTTTTGTTACCCTAAATCGGCGATTTTAACACCGTAATACCCTTGAAAATGAATATTTTGTGCAAATTTATGAATAAATATTCGGTTTTCCAAGAAAAAATACATATTTTTGCAAAGAAATTGCAAATTTATACGGAATGAAGGTGTTTTCAGGGCTTCATACGCCAAAAGGGGAGCCGATTTACACGCAGGAATACATCCAATCCCTCCGAGACAAAAGAGATGAGAAGAAAATCATCGCTCAACTTGGGGGGCAGGAGAATGCGCTTGCGTGTCCGGCTCAGTTCCTCATCTTCGGAGGAAAGAGGGGCGGGCCTCTGCCTGTTGGCACTCGCGTCGTGACACCTTTCGGTTATAGAAGGATTGGCGACATGAAGGCGGGCGACATTATCAGTAGTACTGATGGTGGGATGCAGCGTGTCGTGTATCGCCAAGACCACGGAAAACTTCCTTGCTACAAACTGAAGTTCATCGACGGTTCTGAGGTAACGGCGTCCTACGACCACCTATGGAATGTCAGGAAAACGTGCTACATCTCAAAGAAAAGGCATTTGCATAATTCTGAACTCGCTGACGATTACCGCGTGTGGACGACTGAGCAGATTGTTGGGTATCTCGACAAGGTTAAATCAGGAAAGGTAAAGAACTCTCGGCTTGTCATCCCCGTATGCGAGCCCGTTCAGTTTACCATCGGGAAAAAGATTCGCGGAATAGACCCATACCTACTTGGAATCATTCTTGGAGATGGCTGCATCACGGAATACTTTATGAAGAGTAACAATGTGATGTTCACAACGGCAGACGAGGAAATCGTGCAAGCGTTCAAGGATGCTGGCTATACAGACGTACATTCAAGGACTGCAAGCAAGCCGATAGACTATATCTTCAAGAGCAAGGAGTTTGTAGACACGCTAAAGAGACTGAAGTTGGCATGGCACAAGGCTTACGACAAGTTTGTGCCTACTTCATACCTATTCGGTACAAAGGAAGAAAGATTGGCAGTCCTTCAAGGCCTGATGGACACCGACGGGACTATAGACAAGAGGGGGCATTGTTCCTTCGCATCGGTAAGCGAGCAGCTGGCGAAAGACGTCAAATTCCTCGTTAATAGCCTTGGAGGACTTGCCACCATATCACGAGGTGAGTCTTTCTATACGATAGACGGCGAACGCCACAGGGCTTCTGATGTATATAATGTGTATATCAGGATAGAGAACTCGGAAAGACTCTTCAGACTGACAAGGAAAAAGGAGAAAAGAACTCCATATAACGGAGGCGTAAGCGAGGTCGCACGTCATATTGTTGACTATGAATACGTTGGGGAGCAGGAGGTGTGCTGCATAGCAGTAGACAACAAGAACTCGTTGTTTATGGTGGAAGACTTTGTCGTCACGCACAACTCCAAGTCGTACTCCCTGCTGATGGAAACCCTGAAGGACGTGAAAAACCCGAATTTCCGCGCTCTCATCCTTCGTAACGAGAAACCTGACCTCACCGACCTTATCGAGGTGTCCGACGAGCTGTATGGGCAGTATGGCGACTACAACCGCTCGCAAAACGATATGACGTGGAACTTCTTCACGGGAGCAAAACTGAAATTCTCGTACTACGAGGGAGAGTGGAACGCATTTGTAAAAAGATTTCAAGGTAAGCAGTATGCCTACATCGGTCTTGACGAGATAACGCATTGCCCGTACAAGAAGTTCAAGTACCTGATGACGGACAACCGTAATGCTCATAACATCAGGACGCGGTTCATAGGAACGTGTAACCCTGACCCAGACTCTTGGGTGGCGAAGTTCCTTGACGATGGCGGGTGGCTCGACGAAGAGGGATTTCCTATTCCCGAAAAGGACGGTCTCATCCGCTATTGTTACATGAAGGGCAATGACGTCAACGAAATCGTATGGGGCGATACAAGGGATGAGGTATTCGAGATGTGCAAGGACGACATCATGAAGCATTGGAAGCCTGCGTTCAACGAGTTCGGTACACCGCAGGAGCTGTCCGTGAAATCGGTGGCGTTCGTAGAAGGAAAGCTGGAGGACAACAAAATCCTGATGAAGTCAAATCCTGAATACATCGCCAATCTGATGAACCAAGACGAGGAGCAGCAGTCACGCGACCTCGATGGCAACTGGAAGTTCCGCTCTGCGGGCGATGACCTCATCAAGATGGATGACATGATCCACTTCTTCGAGAACGCATATCAAAACACCACCGTAAGCGGCGATTCCTCCACCGAGAAGCAGGAAAGCACTCTCTACGCCACTGCCGACATCGCCCTGCAAGGCGGTGATAACTTCGTGATGTGGCTGTGGGAGGGATTCCACATCAAGGACGTGTATGTGTGCCGTTTCGACTCAAAGACGCTTATCGAGGTCATCAAGGCGAAGCTGAAGGAGTGGGGGGTGGAAGAGGAAAACCTCGCATACGACTTCCAAGGAATCGGTCAAATCCTCGAAGGACACTTCCCGAACGCGGTAAAGTTCATCAACCAAGCGGCACCGATAGCGAAGACGAGACAAGAGGAGGAAGGAATAAAAAAACTTTACAAAGACTTGAAGTCGCAGTGTGCCGTGCTGCTATACAAGGCATTCCGTGACACGGAGCTGTCCATCGACAAGCATCTCCTCGACAGGACGTTCGACGGACACGGCTACGGGCACACAAGGCTGCGCGATATTCTCATGAAGGAACGGAAGTGCATCAGAAGGACAAAAGAGTCACAAGGCAAGGCGTTCCAGATAATCTCCAAGCGCGATATGAAGAAGATAATAGGGCACTCGCCTGACTTCTTCGAGTCGCTTCTCTTTAGGTTTATTTTCGTCCTCGCCAAGAAGAAACATAAGAAAGCGAAGAACACATGGTGCATTTAACGAAAAATGAAAGGTAGAAAGATATGGATAACATCAAGCTGAACTACAAGGAAATCCTTACAAGGGAGCCGTACTACGAAATCCTGCCGGGCGGGTACAAGGCTCACAGAATCGTACAAAAAGGGCAGAAAATCAAAGAGCCCATCGACAACCCGAAGATGAGAATACTCACGCAGGCGGACTTCCTGCGGATGTACTACCCGTCAGGACACGCCATCAACGACCCCACGTTGTACCCTGACGTCATCAGACAAGACCCCGATACGGGAAAGTACTACCGACAACCCATCATCAGGACGGCGTTCGCATTCCAACAAGTCATCGCAACGAAGCAGCGTATGCACATCGTCGGCAACGACATCCAGTTCGAGTTGTCGGGAAAGGTGGAGGACGAGGAGAAGGAACTCCAAAAGAGCCTCGACCTCATCACGCTGAAGCAAGGATGGCTCGACATGCGGATGGAACACCGCTTCTATGAGTTCACGGAGTACAAGATTGTCGGAGATGCCGCCATCGTTGGATATTTCGACAAGGATGGTCACGCCTGCGCACGTACATTGTCGTATATGAAAGGCGACACGCTATATCCGCATCGTGACAGCATCACGGGTGAAATGTTGGTGTTCGCACGAAAGTATGCCGACTACGATGAGAACGGACGCTACTCCAACGAGTATGTGGAGATATGGGACGACAAGTATCTATATCGTGCCCGCCGTGGCGTGTCAAAGCATAAAATCGTGGAGAAAATCAAGGAGTTCTTCGGCATCAGCGGATATGAAATCTACGAGCAGAAGGAACACGGATTCGATTTCTGCCCCGTGGCATACTTCCGCGATGACAGAGGAGCTTGCTTCCTGCCGTCACAGGAAACCATCGAAACATACGAGGAGGCGTTCTCATATTTCTGCGAGAACAACCGCGCATACGCATTCCCAATCCTTTGGTCGAAGGGCGACGGCGTGAACTTCAACCCCGACGAGATAACGGGAGCAGTGAAATACATCGAGATAGAGGACAAGGACGGCTCGGCAGGATTCCTCGACAAGCCAGAGGTATCGGTGGCGTTCAACACGCAACTGAAACTGCTGTACGATATGATCTACGAGCAGTCGTTCACCGTGAAGCCACCTGAACTGAAGTCGGGAGACCTACCCGGAGTAGCCGTGAAACTGTTGTTCTCGCCCGCCATCGAGCAGGCCATCCACGATTGTCAGAAGCTACAACCGTTCCTCGACGAGTGTATTCGCATCGTGAAATTCGCATACGGCTTCGAGAAGGATTGTCAGGCATCGCTGATGAACCTGCCCGTGAACGCATGGATTCAGCCGTACATCCATCAGAACCAAACGGAGATTTATCAAAACCTCGCCGTGGCAGTGCAGAACGGATTCCTCTCGAAGAAGACGGCATCGGAACGCGCACCTGAGTTCCCGCGCAATGACGAGATAGAGCGCGTGATGGAGGAATATGTCGAGCGCAAGGAGATAGACCAGAAGTTCGAGCTGGAGAAGCAGCGTGAGCAAGCGGAAATCGACATCCGCAAGATGAAGGTGGAGGCATCTATGGGCGGTCAGGACGTCAATACGGCTCACGGCACAAGAGGCGAGCGCACCACCGATAAATGGGGTAATCATGAAGGCGAAAACAACTGGCAACAGTGGAACTCAACGCATTAACCTATGGAACTACCCGTATCATCAAAGACAAAGAGAACGGCAAAGCAGTTCGTGCTGACACCGGAGCAGCTGGCGTTTGCTGACCTCATAGCGGCAGGATGGCAAGCGGAGGACGCTTTTTTCGTCGCTTTCCGAAAGGGAATGACGTGGATGAAGAACATCCTGACGCAAGAGGTGGAGAAGCTGCTGAATGATGAGAACGTCGTCAGGCGCATAGAGTCCGTGAAAGGCATCGTCAACGAAGAGAAGGTAAGAGCAGCGAAGAATGTCAACAAGACGGACAGGGATGCCATCGTCGACGCGGCAATGTCGAAGGAGCAGATGCTCTATGACCTGCAAACGGCTATCGCAGGGATGAAGGCTGGCTCGAAGGAGTGGCTCGACACCAAGAAACTTATCGTGGAGGTCACACGTATGAAACAAGAGGACGTAGCAAAGGACGACACCACAATCCACTATTTCCTACCCGCACAATACCCGACATCGTGTAAGGACTGCCTATTCTCGCAATGTGACTCGTGCAAATACAAGAAAGCGGTCATAGAACAATAACAGAGGGGAGCGTAACAACTCCCCTTATTTTATGCCGTACATCTTGCCGCAATACGAGACGAAATCCTTAATCAGCGTCTTCGCACTTTTATAACTCGACACCTCCTTCGACATATAGTAGTTCTTACTAATCTTCTTGCCTTCGCCATAATGCCAGACAATACGAAGGTTGTAATAGTCCACGAACATCTCCAAAGACAAACGCTTGCGGCCAAAAATATATTTTTTGTGCTCGAATGCTTCATTGTGGTACTCACTATACACGTCGTGCTTGAAACCTAAGTCTAACAACTGACTTGTCAACTCTTCTTTTGTCATATACTTTATATATTAACATCCTTTATTCAAACCTTGCCTACTGGAAGATTACGGGAGTTCGGAGAGAGTTTTCCCCTACCCACAAGATTACTCTTGCAGTAGGCTCTCCCGAAGCCTTGCCTGACTGTTGTCATACGTTCAGCTCCTCGGCAGCTCACAGGATAATCTGCTACCTGCAAACGGGCTTTTCGGAATTATCTCCGCCCACGCGCATCCCGATTCAAAGTCCTTGCGCACCTGCCCTTGTGACCTTTTTGACAGGATTTCTTTTTGTAAGGATGACTGCAAAGTGTATTCAGCCGTAACTCGCCATCCAAGGACTGATAACTGCATAAAACAGCAAAAGCCCACAAACAATGTACGAGATTGCCGTGAGCTTTCGGTTCTATCTTTTCGCTTGATGCGTCGGATATTCTATCTATGTCACCTTACAACGCTCGTACCATTGTTTGGCGATGCAAATTTACAACTTTTCGAGGTAGCCTCCAAATCTCTCAAAAACGCTCCATTTAGGCTTTTAGGGGTTTTCGGAGGTAAACGATGGCGGTTAACATAGGTTAATATACGTTAATGCCTGAATTTTCTGATTTCTTGACAAAAAATAGGCATTCTCTGCGCTCACTGAGCAGCACACATCGGTTCGTGACGTGAGGGCATCTGCCGAGGGTCGGCTTGCCGCCATGAACGGTGAGCGTGTGGAAAGTAGTAACAGGAACCACCGAGGTACACTCCCCACACAATCCCACCGTTATCTTGGTTTCCTTCTGCCTTGTCGCTACCTTACTCGGCAATTTCTTTCTTCCTGCCATATTCAGCAATCAACAACGCATCGGCATTCTTCAATGTGACCTTCTCCTTCGGGAAGAGCTGTTGAGCCATTCCTTTCAGGCGGTTCTTGTGGGAGGCATACGACTCGCCCTTCTTCGGCTTCACACCCAGTTCCTGCTGCCACTTCGACGGCAACACATCAATGCACCGTATCTTATGACAGGTAACGGCCATCTGCACGTACCCGTAGAACTGACCGAACGTGAACGTACTCGCCACACCCTGCTTCGGCATGGAATGCACCACCTCGATGTAGGCACTCTCGGCATCCTTGTACTTCTCGATGAAGCCGCTGATGTCCGCAAGCGTGTCAGGCATAGCCGTAACGTCGATGACCTCGTGTGTGTCAATGCTGATGACTGCGATGCCACCTCCCTTGCCGGGGTCTATTCCGATAACATATCTATTCATATCTTACTCGGCTTGTAATATGGGCAATTATGCGGACTGCCAGTAGGGCTAGGCTTGCAGGAGCATACCGTGCAATAGCCGTAGCCGTGGTTGTAATTCTCGCAACTCCTACACGTCATAACTTGTCTTGTTTGTCTCTGAACTCACAATGGTCGTTCCATCCAAGCTGGTAGCCGACGGCAAACACATTCAGTACATCAATGTAACCTGCCTCCGCCAACTCACCTTCAACGATGACATGTTCATCAAACAACTGCTTGATGCGGTTGCGGACGGCCTCCTCAAACTCTTTATGCTCTGAAAGCATGCGGAGAGCAAAGTCATTTATGTCCTCGCTTGGTTTCATGTCAAAGGAGAACGTCCAACTACTCTTTCCGTCCATAAGTCTACTTGTTTAAAAGTCTGTCGAGGAAACTACGGTTGCGAAGGCGGTTGTTCTCCGCGGTCAAGGCAATATTCTCACCGCAGACATCACTGACACGCAGGCGGGCCTTCTCCAGTTCGCTACTCTGCGACTCCACCATGGCCTTCATCTTCTCAATGAGTTCCTGCTGCTCCTTGATGGTCTGCTCCAACTCATGCACCTGCGTCCACGTAGGACGGATGCGTTTCTTCTTTGTTACTTCCTTTTGTTCCATAGCCTATATTTGATTAATATTGTTTATTGTTGTTTCTTCGGCAGATAATGCCCACGACCCCTCT
>OCTW013373038.1_pt1 | contig 18626 bp, 14 predicted proteins | sample 1539671 | NCBI WGS metagenome assembly OCTW01 (sample SAMN02144230, study PRJEB22623) | gut metagenome | biome: sheep rumen | host: Ovis aries | place: New Zealand
GATTGGTTAACAAAGACAAAGTAAAGTCCATGAAACAGATGCGCCAGATAATGACCAAGTTCCAAGAGAGAAACGGAGCCACACAATGCAGGTTACTGAAAGGTGTCGGTACAAAGGTAGTATTGCGTGAGTGTCCTGACTGTGTAGCCGATGCAGCAGAGTTTCTTGAAGAGCAATTAAATCAAGATTAGACCTTTATTATTATAAAAATAGTAGAATCCGAAGAAATCTTCGCCAAGGAAGATGAGTATAATCTTTTCAAGAGAAAGATGCATCCTAAATAAATGTAAATTGATACATTCCTGAGCATTTATGATATTAGGCTGTGTAACAACAACGTTTTTGGGTAGCAGCCGTCTTCATTTTACGTAAGGCACGACATTTAACATTCTTAAGCACAGAAGTATCCTTATACCCAAGAGCCAGGCAAATATCCTCGGCACTGAACCCATCAAGGATCATGTTCATTAACGTGCGTTCCTTATCAGAAAGAATCTCAAAACACATATTGAGTTCTTCTCTCATAGCCTGACGCTTGTTATCCTCTTCATCGGTAAGTGAACTGAGATCAATATCGTCTATCGGACAGATTTGACGATCCTTACGTAACCAGTGAAGAAGATTGTTTTTAGAAAAAGTCTTCCATAACCGAATATATTCAGACTCAGAAAAGTCGATGTGTCCTTTCTTCTCACACCAAAGCCAAAGGCTGATGAGAGATGTCTGGATGATGTCTTGTGCTTCTGCAAATGGTAAATTGTCGCAAAAGCCATGAAGCCATAGCACCATAGAATTAGTATGGCTTTCAATAATATCATTTAATGCTCCAGTGGAACGTACCGCACGCTCCACTAATATTGTAGAAGCAGCAGTGCAATTAAAACTCTCGCGTGAACCTAAATCCATCATGAAGGTGAACGTTAAATTAGGTGGTCATCTATTACCTAAGTATTTCTCTCATAGGCGGTGCCGAGTGTGGACCATGCTGACACCATAATTATTTTCTATTTTTGTCGAGAGTTTTTTCAGGTATTAACCTGTTACTTCTAAATTCTGATGCAAAAGTAGTATGTTTTGTCCTATCTTGAAAGGAAAAACAAAAAAAATGCTGTAGCCCCAAAAACAGGTACAGCACAAATCGTCGAAACTGAGAACTTTTGCTCACTTCCCACACCAGCCACAATCAGAGCACTCATACTCAGACCCTTCCCAATAGGCATCCGCTCCACAGCAAGGACATTCTATGACTTCAGTAGGATCGAAATCATCATCGTAGTCATCATAGTCATCGTCATCACCATCGTCACAATACTCAAAGTCATCACACTCCTCCGGGTATCTGACATTATTGAAATTGTCATTGTCTACCATACAACGACATGATGAGCCAAACTCTCCGTAGTAACCACAGATTTCACACACACAACCATCCTTAACGTGTCTCATACGCAAACAATATAAAATTAAACTTTCTGTAATAGTAATCCACGAAACACGAGGAAGGTAACCACGATACTATGTTTTTTTATAAAGAGAGTACATTTTCTGGAGTTCTTCTTCGATAATGCCTCGGTAATTGCCAACTATTTCAATATTTGAACCATGTGACAGCAAGACTGCGAGCAACTCTGGGTTGGGACGGACGCTGATGGTAATCTCTCCATATCCAAGTTCCTCATCAAAAGGTATCCGCTCAAGTTGACTTTCATGGATTTTTTTTGTCATGATTCGCCCATGAACCTGTGGATTCAAGGTCTTGATGATAATATTTTCCAGAAGTACATCCTTGGATGGTAGTCTGACACCAACAATGTCCTTGAACTTGTTTTCCCAATAGCCTTCATGTTGAGGGAGATACTGGTGATTAGTATAGGTTATCTCGCTTTCAATTCTATCGAGTGCATAGGCACTATTCCAATGTTTGCCTCCCTGATTGTCGATAGACAGACCAAAGAGGAACCACCGGCCATTGTACTCCCTAAGGTAATGAGGATGACAGGTGATGAGACTAACGTCATTATTGAAAGGATGATAATGGAAATTCACCACTTTCTTCTCCATGATGGCCACATAAAGAGATGGAAGGATTTCGATATGCTCTAGATGAGTGTATGTACCTGTCTGAACAAACTGCCTTCCTGTAATTCTTGTATTTGTAGCATTGAGCAAGAGCATCGTACCTTCGAGGAAATGGTTCAGCATGACATCTGGCACGATACCAATACATGCTTTACAGAATTGCTCCAATATGGTTTTGTCTAGTTTCTTATTATATCCTATGCGCAGTTCCTGAAGTGGGTTGGAGTTTTCTACAGGGTACATGAAACCATCTTCAGATGTCTTCCCGTTAGCATACACCAACGACAGGCCTTTCTCTTTCAAGTATTCCGCTATGTTACTGACTGCCTCTCGATAATCATGATAGTATGGAATAGCCTTCAAAGGAGTTTCGTCGAAATAATCATCATCGTGATGACAATACGTTGCCAGAACCTGACGAGCAGTAATCATCTGATTATTCTTTGATAAGGTGTCGTCAATGAGGCACGCTATCAAAGAACAATGTGAATCTCCTAAGGTGAAATTGTTTCTCATTTTCCAGAATTAATCAGATAGTGAATAATACTTCTCATTTTCGTCCTTAGCAGACTTTATGCAAGATATCGTAACACCTATCATCACTGCCATGACTACAAAAGAGAACCCTGTGATCTCATCACTTCTATAAGGGATTATCAAATCAGCCAATATCATCACAAAGAGGGTGGAGGTCATAATGTTACCAAGTATCTTTTGATATACAACATCAGAATACTTCAAAGCTTTCATTGTTATGCGTGCTATGCATCCGAGGAGTAAAAGCGGAATGCAATATGCCCAGTTGCCTATTTTGTCACGTAATGCAACAAATATTGTTATATGATGTACTTTAGTTGGAGCAACTGACATCTCTTGCGCAGGAATTGCCTCTGTCTCTTTATCTGTGCTCCCTATAGAATATATCTGATTGCTCCATGTATGAATTCTGTGCAATATTTTGTCTGTCTTGTCGCCATTGTCAAATTGCACAACCTTTGTTTCATCTTTGTTCGCTATTTTGTCTATACCTAAAATGGAAACTAGAGGGATAGAAAACATAAATAGGATTAAGACAACGAAAGCAATACTAGTCAGGAGTCTGTTCTTGACAAATCCACTTGCCAGAACACCAGCAAAAGCCCCAATTATGATAACACATATCATCACCCCGCTAAAAAAAGACAGCATCATAAAAAGGGGGCAAAAGATATATGCGGGATATTTATAAACATTATCTTTTCTTTTCCATGTGGCTACATTTTCAGAAGCAGACGCAAAGAGAGGTACTACAAATGCATAAGAAAGAGCAACGAAGTCTGTTATGTGCACTAGAACTCCAGCGACAATGACAGGTTGCTCCGTTTCTTTGAACACTAGTTTTAAAAGACATAAAAGAAACGAAATTACCAAAAATGGAAGGGTCACAAGCTTATAATAGTTTGTCTTTATGTTAGCCGTTATAACCATCATAAACCAACATATTAAGGCATTAACGAGTGTAAAGATAAAGCTGTCATGCCTGCCACTCCAAACGATGCAGAAAATCAGACCGAGAAGGTATACTATTTTATGCATACTGAATATATTACTTATTACTCTACTATTCATCTTACTCATCTACTTTTAGTATATAATATTTCTTTGTAAAAGAATCAAAAAATTTAGATGGCTTTGACTCTGGCATCTTGGTGATATTAATCAGGTCACCTTCGCTAATGACTTGATCATCCATATCCTTACAGACTTTTGATTGCTGAGAAGTATAATGGATAAGAACCTTATTAACACTCCCGTCCGGTAGTGGACATTCTACGAAATATTGTCCAAAAGAATTCTTCTGCACTTTGACTTTCTTTGCATATAAGCCTCCAGTCCAATATTTACCATCCTCAGCAAAAACAATTGATGCACAAGTCTTGTCGTACCAATGAAGCACACTTGTAAGCATAAGTATAACAGCTTGGACGAAAGACTCGTCAGGCTCGCTACGTAGATAATCATTGACATGAATTGCCAGTCGCTTTTTATCATGGTGAGCATCGTTGGATATATCGATAATATAGCCCAACTGCGTTGCCACGGCTTGCGACATCAATGCGCCACCTTCTTCGGTTAATACAGCGTTCGACTCTTTGTCTGACTTATTCAAGAAAAGGCTCTTCATTTGATTGGGACTATCTAAAAAGGCCGGTAGAATGTTTTTTTGTTCCAACCGGGTCATCATCTTCTCCAGAATTCTTCTTACAGAGGATAACATATCGGACAAGTGTTTGGCATCAGATTCGCCTTTAAATTGCTCACAATCAGATAGCAAAGAGAGAAGAACTTCGTCTTGTTCAAACTGTTCTGCGGCCGCAAAAGCACTAGAATGGCGTGAACGTAATTTAAACAGGAGTGAATTGCTCTCCTTGATTTTTTCAATGAAGATATCGCAATAGTGTTTTTTCTGTTTGATAAGTTCCCCCTTATCATAAATATCGTCAGGACTAAGGTTTAGCATCTCCAAACTGTTGAGGAATGTATCGTTTTCCTTCTTGGTCACACTAGGTTCAGCCGATACTATAAATATCGGATTTTTGTAACCACAGTCCTTAATGTACTTAGCTGCAGCAAAATAGCCAGCAGTTAGTTTACTGTTATCGCCACTTAAATCTTTCGGGAATCTGACATCAAGGATGATGGCCTCAAAGGTTTCTAGCGCGAATGCCTTCATATCTGCGGCATTAGTTGCAGTAGTGAATGTAAGGTCTGTATGCTCTTCCATCCAGTCTTTAGCTATAGTAAGGCTGTCATCCCTGCTAGGACTAAAATCATCATCAATCCAAAGAATCTTATACTTTCTATCCATATATTGCTAAATCTTAAATTTAAAGACAAACGAAATATTAAAATCATTCTTAGGCACAATTGCTTCGACACTGCCATTCCAATGTTCCATGAACTTTGCCACGTATGCCAGTCCATGTCCGGTACTTTGAAGTTGACCGATGGATACACCATCTTCAAAGATAACCTTAGTGTCGTTTTCTGAGATTGGCATGCCATTGTTTGAAAGAGTAAGGACAGCCCATTGTTCATTGACGACAATAACAGCTTCTACTATGCGCTTTATTACTGGCAGGTCACAAAATGGGGGCACTCCGAAAGCACATCGTTCGAAATTATTCCGGATGTTGGAAAGCACTCTATTCTTGAAACATGTTTCAGAGATATCAATCATTGCATCAACAGACGTGTCTTTCCAATGGAAACTATACTGGTCCGATTGCATCGCACTCTCTGTCATTGATTTGAGTGAATACTTATTACCCGTCCTCAAGCCATAATCAAGTCTTCCAGCATCTTTTAAAATGCCAGTTACTATGGCTTCTTTCTCCAGAGCCTTTTCTACTGTCTTCTTATCGAGTGGCAGACCATTAATAAAGTCATAAAGCGGAGCGACAGAGGTAGCATACATCGTCTTAACATCATGACGCAGGAAAGAGAATGCTCTGTTCGCCTCTTCGATCTGCATCTCGAGTTCGGCTATTCTTGCACGTAACATAGGAATACTCTCGATGGAATCCTCTTCAGAAGGTGAAGTTCCGTCTATTTTGGCAACTATAGCACCAGTTTGTTTTATTGATTGGGACTCATCAAGAACTATAACTTCATTCTTCGCTTTAGGATGTTTGCCTGTAAAACGAACCGCAAACGCATCTATAACAGCATCGTCCTCAACAATCCAATCGGCTAATACTTGGATGACGTCATCCTTGTAAGGAAGAATTTTCTGTAGTCGATATTCTGGAATATAGAATCGCTTGCCATGGAGCTTGTCTGAAATCACTGATTCAACAATGTCAGAATCTTCTTTATTCTGATTGTCCTGAATGAGTTGCTGGATAATAGAGATTGCAGCAAGTGATGTGGTTTCGAACGTGTCCTGCATTCGCAGGTTGTTCTCTATATAGTTTACAACATCCTTGCTGTTTTCGAACTTAGAATTGTGCTCCTGGTTCAATAAAATGAGTAGTACGACAACAGGGAACAACTCTTCACCGCTGCTTTTTGAAGAAAACCAACCAGTGAGCACCCTACTGATGCCAGTAACAGGTTGAGCCAAAGGTCCCAGAACGGATGCCAGCATCACTGATTCCTTTGAATAGAAAGATCCTCTAGAAATGAATTCCGACGATAATAATGGTAATACATGTATGCTTTCGCGCCATTTAATACCCAGTATTGATGCCAAGATAAACGGAAAATTCTTCCTAAAGTCTTCATTTGATGCGATTCTGGAACGAAGCACCTTTGAGATGCTAGAAACAGAAGTGCTGGGCAAATCAAATTCTTTTGAGATAAGTCCAATCATTTCCGAAGTGCAATTAATGAGAGAATCCCTCAATAAAGACACTAAGAGCATATAAGGATATAATACCCACGTAATCTTTGGATCACATCCTACTTCCTCGCCAATATCATTGAGGAATGTCTCAAATGAAGAATTCTCATCCTGGTTACGAAGTTGCAAAATCCGAGATATTATATTAGCATGATTAAGTTTATCAATGTCTATCTTGCAACATTGAGAAACAACCGATATCAGGAGATTCAACTCCTCGTCTGTCGATTCTTCGAGAAATTTCCAACTCTTATCTACTAATATTGTATCCATTATATCTGTCTAAGGAATAATTAATTACTTTACCAATGTCTGATAGTAGCATCTATATAATTAATCCATCAATTTCAAAAATGTAACCAGAAGATAGTTTTTTTCATTTCCATATCTTCGATTAGCAAGTTCCACATAGTTGTCTCATTTTATGGAGTTGGTCCTCAACGGACTCTCCAATTCCGGATGTCCCTCCCCACTGACGTTGATTTTGCGAATCATCCAATTGACATCATTCATTTAGTATTGCCATAAATGGTTCCCATCCCAACAATTCGGGTAGTTCTCTCAAAAGTGACATACGCTGATGTATCTCGTCATCAGAAAGCGGAGTGCCTGTGTCTTCAACAGCATCTTCTTCTGGCAATTTCACATCATTATATGTTTCGTCATATAGTATCATACACTCACTATAATGAGCCTTCTTATATTCTTCAAAGGTTGTTCCATCACTTTCTAGAAATGATTCCCAATTTAAGCGAGCAGCTTCGGAAGCCTTCAGAAGATTTATAAGAAACTTATATTGATATTTCTTGAAACCATACTGAACCAAGTGGGGATTCCTATTTGCAAGAACTCTGACATATTCCTCAAATGATTCAGAATCTAAGATATGCTGACACTCTTGTTCATCTTTCAACCTGATATCTGATACAGAATAGATTACTCTTTCTGACATCATTTCTTCATCTAAATCCGAATCAGCAGACGGAATCTCTGTTTGGTTATCAAGAAGAGATTGTCCATATTCATTTATAGTTTCTTCACTGTCACGTCCTGAAATAGCCTTTCCTGTAGCTTTCTCAATACGATTAAGTAATTGTTTTGCTCTTTCAATGAAGTATGCATCAAAATTGTCCGTAACCAGAAAATCATAGTTTACCTTATGAGATTCAACAGCTTTCTTCACTAGGTCTTCACTTAGTCCTTTTCCAAACATCGTTTTAACATAGGCACTAGGGGCATGGCCTCCTATCGATCTGTTGGAAGAGGCGTAGATGGGAGTCTTGTTAATGACGGAATTCCACTTGGTCTTGGGTAATCCAACACGTTCACAATATGCTTGTGGGAAAATATGATGAATATCTGCATCTTCGTCAATGTAAGAAGCAATATCCATACGACTACCAGTCATAAAGTCAAGTGGCGAGTCTTGCAGTATTAACGCCATTACTCCCTTATATGCTGCACTGTTTCGCGTATACATTGTAATAAGACGTGTGGGTTGGAAACTAGAACGTGCAACGGTTTCTGGAACGTCACCGCCATCCATCCAACGGAACATCCCTTGTATATCGAGCGCGAATCTTGCTTCATTAGCACTGCCATACAACTCTCCAAAAACGCCACACCAATACCATCGGGCAAGTAATTCTTTGTTTTGTCCAAGATGCAGCAGTTTTTTGTGTTCATTGTCATAAGCATATATTGCTGCCAAGGGAATCAATTGTGTAGAATAGGGAACATCCCAGGATCTATAAATGCCTTGATGAACTAGAAAGTCTGCGGCACATGCGAAGCCTTGAACCAGTGCATCATGATGAAGTTTGTAGTCATCTAGAGTCAATTTAAGTATATCGCGTTTTTTACATGAAACAGCTAAGTCATCTTTTCCAGAAGTCATTTTTCTATTGTAACTGGCAAGTAATGTCATTGCTGCTAAGTAGTTGGCTCCAGATATATCCTTTAATAATTCACCATTTGATTTCTTAGACCATGTTTTTTTAATTGAATCCCAATCCTTGCGAAGTTCATAATTGTCTGCTGCAAATGTGGCTGTTATTAGCTCAAAGACTGTCAGTGGTACTCCGCCAGTATTTACATTCTCAAAGATTTGGCATACAGCTTCCTTTGGAGTGTCTTTGTCCAACTGGATGACAGGCAGTTTATAATCCTGTACTGGCTTTAAGACATTATCAAAGAACTGCTTGTACAAACTCATAATTGCAGTGTCATTGTTATAATAAGAGAGAAATCCCATCATCCAGTCCATCACATCGCTGGAAGAGAATACAATGTTTAGCGGGAACATCTTATTCTCAAACTCCTTATCGCTTGTTGACAGATCCAATATCACATTTCTTCCGATATCAGAAGTAATCTGCTTGCTTTCCGATACGGAAATAATTGCATCTAAACGATCTACCTCTGGATTAAGACATCCTTCCATATCAAGATAGTAGTATCTACGAATCGTAGCATCTCGTTTTGTCGGGAGACGAGTTATTGCTGCATTGGGGCTCTTAAAAACTTGGTAAAGTGTAGTAAGCCTTTGTTGCCCATCTAAAACGAGCCATTCAGGAACAATGTCAGAGTCTAGAACAATGCTCTCAAAGGGACGACTCTTAAAACGGATATTATCGCCCCCATTAGCTAAAAACATAGCAGCTCCCATTGGATATCCAGACGTAATACTTTCTATCAACTTTCGAATCTGCATATCATCCCAAACCCAACTTCTCTGAAAATCCGGAAGTTGCACTTTCCCGTTTTCTACATTTTTAAGCAACTCATCTAATTGCTTGTCATTTGACTGTACTGCCATATACTTCTTTTTTTTGTTCTTCTTTTTTTGTAAATATCATCCTATGCAGTCATGCCGATCTTCATGAGACCATGTATCACAGGATTGTTTAGTAGATAAACTATTCCGTATTCCATATTGCAGGTACTCGTTTATATTTAGTGATAATTTATAACGCAGACAACCGACTCACTGCGGCCTGAAATACCCTTGCATTCACAAAGTTCTGGAAGTCTTGGTTTGCGAAGTATGTCTGAACAAACTCCGTCTTCTCTTCAAGCATTCCAGCAACAATGTTAATGATGTCATCATTGAAGGTTATCTGTGCTACTTGCTTGTCACCATTGCGGACAGCGTTGACGAAATCAACACTGGTAGCAATGCGAGCTGGCAGTTCCTCAATCTGACGTTGCACTTCGTCACGATTCTTCCATTCAATATTGCCGTAAGTGTCGTTGAAGTCTTTTACAATGCTTGACAATGCATCCATTTCCGGCTGTGGCTTACCACCACCTGTACCTACAGGAATAGGATTGACGGAAGTATCCTCATTTTCGAGAACGATAGACCGTTCTTCTTCCTTGACGATGCGATACTTGTCAAAGTCAATGTTGTCAAGTAGTCCATCTGTGTAGTCATCAATCTTTAGCTTTGGCAATTTCTTGACCAAAAGCGAATAGAAGACATATTGCTTTCCCATTCCGGGCTCTCATATGGCATGATGGCAGAGAAGTACGGATAGCAGCGGTTAAAGTTCTTGATGGCGCTCTTGCACTTAATCTGTTCATCCTCATTCCGTTCTTCCTTGAAGCGCACGACAACGGCATCAATAACAGAGTCTATCTTCGGACGGTCTTCATCCGTACCCATCAGTTTGAGAGTTGCTACAGTTTCAACGTCGTTCTGGGTATAGAAGTTGAAGCCCTCAATGGTCTCATTAAGGTCGTTAAGCTTGTTGACATCCGACTCACCTTCAAGGATAGTTGTCTTGTAGTATCGCTGGAACGCCTGACGAATCATCTCAGGGTCATTGGCAAAGTCAAGCACGAAAGTGTCTTGCTTCTTCGGGTGACAACGATTTAGACGTGAAAGTGTCTGCACTGCCTTCAGGTCACTGATCTGCTTATCTACATACATCGTATGCAGCAGCGGCTGGTCGTAACCTGTCTGGAACTTATCAGCCACAATCAGGAAACGATATGGTTCTTGCTCGATGCGCTGTTCTATCTCTGCGGATGGGAAGCCATTGAGTTCTGCTTCAGTAACGACCTTACCGTCTATCACCTTGTCTGTGAATGCTACAATAGCCTTGAATGGACTGTTGCGCTCTTCAAGCATACGGGTTATCACTTTGTAGAATTCAATGGCACGTTCTATGCTACTGGTTATTACCATGGCACGAGCATGACCTCCTATCTTCATATATACCTTCTTACAGAAGTGCTCAACGATGATTTCTGCCTTCTTCTCGATAGTTTCCGGCTGACGTTCCACGTAGGAGCGAATCTTGCCCAGAGCTTTCTTCTTGTCGTACTCGGGATCGTCTTCAACAGCCTTCAGTACACGATAATAAGAAGAATAAGGAGTATAGTTTTTCAGCACATCAAGGATGAAACCTTCCTCGATGGCTTGCTTCATTGTATATTCGTGGAACGGGATGTACAGAGGTTCTTCGCCAATGCGCTCAACTCTATCACCGAACATTTCCAGAGTCTTGTTCTTTGGTGTTGCGGTAAATGCATAATAGTTGGCATTCTTTGCCATCTTCCTTCCCTTTATTATTCGATGAATCTTGTCCTCGATGTCTTCTAGTTCATCATAGGGATCTTCAATATCTTCCGCAGCCATCATTGGATAGCCATCTTCCTCTGATGTAAAGCCTGTGCTCAAAGGTATGACAGGAGTCGCATTTCCAGATATACCAGTTGCAAGGTTAGCAGACAGCGAACCATTCTGGCTGCTGTGTGCCTCGTCAATGATGATGGCAAAGCGCTTGTCTTTCAGCGAACTGCCTATTTCATCAAGGATGAACGAGAACTTGAAAATGGTAGAGATGATGATCTTCTTGCCGCCAGTCAACAGTTCACGCAATGTTCCTGACTTGTCTGCCCATCCCACGAGATTGCTCAGACGCTGGAAGGCATTGATGTTGTCGCGTATCTGCTTATCAAGGTTTATGCGGTCAGTCACAACGATGATACTGTCAAAGAATGGTTGCTGATTCTCTTGTAGTAACGTTACAAGTTGATACGCCAACCACGTGATGGAGTTCGACTTGCCACTTCCTGCACTATGCTGAATGAGGAACCTTCTGCCGATAGGTGATATCTTTGTGACATGAAGCAATGACCGGACGGCATCCAACTGGTGATAGCGTGGCCAGATGACGGTTTCCTTCACCTTGTGGGTCTTCTTGTCTTCACTTGTTATCACCTGTGCGAAGTTCTCAATGATATTCGATAGCGTTGGCTTCGTCAATATGTCCTTCCACAGATACGAGGTCATGGTGTCACCTTCGATGACAGGATTGCCGGCACCGCCATTCACGCCGCAGTTAAACGGCAGGAACCAGGAATCCTTTCCTTCCAAAGCTGTACACATCCATACCTGGCAATCGTCCAGAGCAAAGTGAACGGCACAACGTTTCTTCTGCAATAGCAGTTCCTTCGGGTCACGGTCTGTACGATACTGCATGATGGCATTCTCGTAGGTCTGCCCCGTATAGTTGTTCTTCAACTCAAAGGTGGCAAGTGGCAAGCCATTAATGAACACCACAAAGTCAATCTCGTTGGTGTTCATCTTTGAGTACATCACCTGACGGATGACTCCGAAGATGTTATGTTCGTAGGCTATCCTCGCACTTGGATTCAACTCTGACGGCAAAGGATAGTACAGGTCAAAGGTCGAGCCGTTGAACTTATATCCCTTGCGCAGTACATCAGTCACGCCACGCTTGGTTATCTCGTTACTAAGACGAGTGAAGAACTTCAGTCGCTCACTTGGGGATTTGAAACACATTGACTGTTCAACCTTTTCCGGTTGGGTTTCAGTAACGAAGCGTTCTACCCACTTGTCTACGAGGGCAAAGTCCTTGTTGAAAGCGTGTGGAGCCTCTTGCTCGTAGCCATTGTGCTTTACGAGCCAATCAACTATTATCTTTTCAAGTCCTGTTTCTGATGTATCCATATTAGCAGACTTTAATTTGACCTGTTACTATATCTGAAATCAAATGCTTCTTATATTCCTTGAGCGTATTTACATTATCTTCAAAAGCATAAATCAATTCGTTCATCTCATTCAATTTCAAAAAACCTTTTAATTCCTCTTTTGGCGGAATTGGAATGTATTTGTTTCCAAGAAGGTTATAGTTGATGTTTTGTCCCTCACGAATACCTGTAACACAGGTCTTCAGTAGATTTATAAATACCGATGATTTAAATAAATACTTGAAGTATTCGGTGTATTCTTTGTCAATCGGTTCAAGAATGGTATATGCAGCGCTTATTATACCTTGATAATAAGCGTACTCAATACCTCCTTGAAAAGATCTAAGACTTATAACGAAGTCTCCAATTTTTACTAATTTGAGATTTTCAAATCCTTTTGTAACAGTAACGACGCTACCATCGTATAAAGACTGAGGTATTACCCCCTTGTTCTGAGTTGCACATAATATCTCTTCATCGGGATGTCCTGTATCGTTTCTCTCATTGAAACAATATTTGAATTGTATTTCATCCCAATGTGATGGAATCTTTCCAAAAATAGGATTTTTACTGTCCTTAAGACATATATTGTCATTCCTAAACCAATCAGAAATCTTAGGTAACAAAGACAACACGTCTTTCTGCATCAACCCTATTTTATCTTGAAGGTCTTTGGTTTCTTTTACATCATGCTTCCTACTAAAGTAATTTGCGAACCTTATCTCATAACCCAAAATAGCTTTCCCTAATATAGCCTCTGGATCATGTGGCACAACTTCATCTGCAAAAAATCCTTCAATTCCAGTTGGATAGGTACAAGGCACTTGAAGAGAATATTTGTCTTTTGAATACTTTATATTTCCTTTTGATTTAACGATATTGCCGTTTTCATCTTTCACAGGATGTAAAATCTCAACATCCCAATATCCAAACTCCTTATTGTCAAGGATAACACTATAGTCATTGTTTTCAAATTGAATAAGCAAATCCACTATCTGCTTCCGATTTTCATCACTTGTCACACAATTCTTTTTTCCTAAATGCTTGTCAAGTGGTGTCTTTAACGTAGAAGCATCAATCAATTGAACTTTACCTTTTCTCTTTTGTTCTTTTCTGTTTGTGACAATCCAAATGTATGTGGCAATCTTTGTGTTGTAGAAATCATTATCTGGCATTTGAATTATTGCTTCCAAAAGGTCATTCTCAATGATATACTTTCTAAGATTACTTTCTCCGCCTCCTGCTTTTCCAGTGAAGAGAGAACTTCCATTATGCACTTCCACAATGCGAGTACCAAGTGGAGTGTCTTTCATTCGGCTGATGTTGTTGGCAAGGAATAGCATCTGACAGTCACCAATGTCAGGAATAAAACTTGTCACTCCATCAAAGAAGCGAGGGTCGGTTACTTCCTTTTTATCGTCCAATCCCCAATTCTTCAGGTCTTCTTTCCATGGAGTACCGAAGGGGGGATTCGAGATGCAAAAGTCAAACTTCTCGCCAGCATGACCATCCTGACTGATTGTGGAACCGAAAGCTATATACTGATGATCTACAGTACCAAGACGATAGGTAAACTTATTGATGTTGCCCGAAATCATCAGGTCCGCCTTGCAGGTAGCGTATGTATCTGGCTGCAATTCCTGTCCGAAGATGCTTGTGCGGACACGTTTGCCCGTTTCCTTGGCAATGCGTTCAATCTCTTCTTGGGCAATCGTCAAGATACCACCAGTTCCACAAGCACCATCATAAATAGTATAGGTGTTATCGGCTAGTTTATCCTTGATAGGCTCTATAGCCAATTGCCCGAGCAGACGCACATAATCACGAGGTGTGAAGTGCTCACCAGCTTCGGTCACGTTGTTTTCCTCATTGAACTTACGGAGCAGCTCTTCAAAGATGGTTCCCATTGTATGGTTATCGAGTCCTGGCAGACGTTCAACCATCTTCTTTGTGCCATCTTTCTCTGTCACTTCCTCCATCACCGGTTTAACCGAAAGGTTGATATTATCATCGGTGAACTTTTCCAAGAGAGAACCAAGGCGACCTGCCTCTGTAAGGTTGTCCACCTGCTGACGTAGTTTGAACTTATCAATGATGTCCTGTACATCCTGAGAGAAGCCGTTGAAGTACTCAATTATATTCATCTTCAAACGTTGTGGGTCTATCTCGTTCTTCAAGGTCTTCATCGTAAACGCTGAAGTGTTGTAGAACGGATAACCAGTCACCTGAGTGAGGAACGGAGTATAATCAACAAGATTATGGCTATCGCAGAACTCTTTCTTCTGGAGTACAGCTGCCTTTGTTGGTTCAAGGAGCACGTCGATACGACGAAGCACCATGAACGGAAGTATTATCTTCTTGTAATCTCCTTTCTCGAAAGCATGTACCAACACATCGTTGGCAATGTTCCAGATGAAAGAGAAGAGAGCGTTATATTGTTTGTTGTCCATTATAAATTCTTCAGTCGATAATTAAATCCTTCTTTTCACACTGCAATATTTCCGCAATCCGATCTAGTGTCGGAAGCGTTGGCTGGGTCACGTTGCTACACCATTTCGAGACAGTAGTATTAGATACTCCAAGTTGTTCAGAGAGCCATAGACCAGTTCTTTTTTTCTCAACTAGCACGAGCTTTAAACGGTTCAAATCTTTACCTCGCATATTCAATAGTTTTAATTCTGACGCTAAATTTCGGCATTTTTTTTAAAAGCGCAATGGATTGAAACAAAGATTTAAAGTTTTTTTTGAGAAATTGGGGGAAACGCCATACTTTCAAGGATCAAATCTACCGCAAAGTCAAATTAATATGATGCTAGTAAGATTAACAATTCAAACAATACAGAATTATTGTACGTTAAAATACGCTGACTCATAAAAAGGCCGTAATATTTGTCATTACATTTAATCGACCGAGAAGGAAATAAGATAGAAGTCAAGTAGTGTGAATGTCCCTCTCAGGGATGTAGCGTCGCCTTCGAATGGTACAAACAGAGGAAGATAAGTGTCATCTTTCTAAATGGAGATGTGTATTGATACATATTAAGCATTTGAATTACTATAGACAACCTTTTTAAACATACACTAAAGGTTAAAATTTCCTAATGGCCTAAACTATTCTCTAATTTGATAATACAATAGGTAGAAAAATTAAAAATTTAAAGAAAATGATTAATCCAAGACAAGGAAATATGTATGACTTCGTTACTCATACATGGAACGTAATTAAAGGCAGATGCAGCCACAATTGTTCTTATTGTTACATGAAAAAGTGGAAACAAAATAGTCTCCATTTTGACAGTAAGGAGTTTCTAACTGACCTCGGAAGCAATAATTTCATTTTTGTTGGTTCAGGAACCGACATGTTTGCTAATAACATCAACCCCATCTGGGTAACTCGAGTTCTGGATTATTGTAACGGATTCAATAATAAGTATCTTTTCCAAAGCAAAGATCCTGCCAACATATTGCGACACATAGACCATCCGGTTTTCCAGAAATCTGTTGTTTGTACAACGATTGAGTCAAACCGATTTTACCCTTCAGTTATGGGAAAAGCTCCTGCCATAGAAGAAAGGGTTTCTGCTATGGAGAAGATATCCGACAAAGGAATAACAACTTTCGTAACATGTGAACCCATAATGGACTTCGATGTTGATGACTTGACGTCCTTTGTTTTACGATGCCACCCACAACAGGTCAATATTGGACGGAACTCATGGTCTGAAGTATCCATCCCTGAACCAACAAACGAGAAAGTTGCAGAATTCATATCCAAACTTACACCTTCTGCGCATGTCAAGTTGAAGAAAAATATATGGGAATACAATCAAGAATCTGTTAAAGAGTATTTCGTCACCAAACCAAACACTCTATTCTGATACAGATAAGAATGAAACTTTGGATGTAGGTAAAATCATAAGAAATCCTCGTCGAGGAAGATGAGTATCATCTTTCTAATTGAGGATGAATATTCTAAAAACGGATTTGCTTTATACCAGGATGCCACCAGTTTGTATCATTTTGGGACGAAAGGAGTTCAACTCTTTGATTGTTACGAATAAAATGACTATCTTTGCACTATGGTAAGAAATAGAATTTAGAAGAATAAAAATATGATAACAATTACAGAGATAGACAAAATGTCAGAGATTGACCGCATTAAATTAATGGAAAACTGGTCAGTTTCTGAACTAACGGACTATTTGTGTCCTAATGGAATGCTATCACGACAAATGAATCAATGGTACATATCATCGAAATGTCCGGTGACGGTCTTGATGCTGATGATATTGAGCAGGTATTCAAGATGAACCTAACATGAACGCAACAAACCATCAAATTATAAAAAACTATGGGTAATTTATCTTTAGATGTAATAGGGCTAATGCATTATAATCCTCTGGATGTACAATTCACAGAGAATGGCAAAATTGGGTGGCGAACAAAGGAAGGAGGAATCTTAATTCCTGCAGAATATGATCAAATAGAGAAATGCGCAGAGTTACTATATCTTCGCGATGGTGACAACTACGAAATTTATTATATTGAGTATGGTGTTGAAAGCTATCGTCACGACTATAACGAAGGATCTTTTTTTGTGGAAAACGGGAAGTTCGGATGGAGAAAAGGAGACAAAAATGTCATATCAGCCAAGTATGACTACATCTCTTCATGGGGTGATATTTTTTGCGTGAAGCTGGATGGAAGATGTTTCTACCTCAATGATAAAGAAGAGGAAGTACTTATACAGATACGTCACTTTGATGGTGAAACAGATGAAGATTTCCCCTTCACATCCAGGTCAAATGACAAAAGCATACTGACAACCTACGAATACGTAGGCCATGCCGTGAAGGAGGATCCGAATGTGGTTAAGATAGGTACATGGGTTAAGATTAACCGCATGTCTCATGAAGAGATTATGAGCTTGCTGGTCAATCCTGAGGATGAGCTCCCCATGTCAGAAACTGAACTAGAGAACTATAACTCAAGTTTTTCATACGAATACAGTGCATATTTCGCGAGTTCAACATCAAAGAAAGGTATAGAGGATTGCCTTAATAAAATAGGATGGATAGGAGCCTACTACTCAACATGGTATTACATTGTCAAAGTCTGGAAAGCCGTGGATGAAGAGCCTACAGCAGATGAACTTCGTCAACTCCGGTATTTCATCGAAAGTAAAGATAATATAGGCGAGATACTTTTTGCCTTCGGGCATGACTCAGAACTTAAAGCCGGAGAGACAAAGATGCTACTTATAACTCACTACAACGAAGAGTGCTTCCCGTCAAGCATTGGGCTTGAATGGGATGAATACCTCAGGGAGCGAACTCTTTCAGAAATAGAGGAACGGCTGGTCGTTTTAAGGAAGACTGTAGAGGAAGAAGTCTCCCCAGAAGACCAAAGAGAGGTGTGGCAAAACCAATTCATCAGACAGATAGTAAACATGCGATACTATGAAGGTAGGAATTGGGCTGAAACGGTAAAAGTCCTCAACTTCCTAAAGCCATATAGTGACGATTATACCGACGGTATTTACTATACTGTAGAAAAGCTCTTCAGCTATTTTGAGCCGAACGAGAAAGAAGAAGACGAGTTCCTCATTAATAAACTCCAATGGCTTATAGACAATGGGGCAGATGTGAATTACCACCGTTGTAATGGAACTGCTCTCGACCTTATCCTGAACTATACATCTGGAAATGATGATATCATTTTTAATCAGGAGTCTGTGGCATATTGCCAGAACCTGCTCATTCGACATGGAGCCATGAGTATGAAAGAGCTGATGGCTGAGGAAGCAAAGAATAACGACTATAGTGTTGAACTACAGAGGATGAAACGATATTCCAGAAGAACTGTTCCAATTGGTACTCCTGCCCCGGCATGAGCATCTGTCATCAAGTTGATTCCCTGCCCTGCCTGGAATCACTTCTTTCCATCCGAATACATCCAGATTTCAGGCCCAGATTTTTACTATTGTCCCGTTAATCGTAATTTCATCATCTCATTGTTTTATTACTCTCTTCTTCTATAGGGTCACAAATACTAGGAATTCGCCACATTAATGAAGTCCTTCACCAAATCGGTTTGAATCAAACAACTTGTAACCTTTACTCTTATACATCTTTATAGTATCATTTGTCTCATAGTCTAT
>OCTW013410774.1_pt1 | contig 18619 bp, 16 predicted proteins | sample 1539671 | NCBI WGS metagenome assembly OCTW01 (sample SAMN02144230, study PRJEB22623) | gut metagenome | biome: sheep rumen | host: Ovis aries | place: New Zealand
AAGGAAGATAGCAACAATAAAAGCTATGCTGAATTATTACGAATATGAAAATGAATGGTATAATAACCCTATGCGGAAGATGAAAATCAGGATGCGTGAACCAATCCGTTTACCTACTGTAATGAGCATAGAAGAAGTGAAATCTCTACTTAATATCGTTTATAAGCAACAGAGGGATTGTAAACAAGAGACCTTTTCTTATCACATGGCAACTCGTAATATCGCCATTGTTGAGTTGTTATTTGTATCAGGTATGCGTGTTAGTGAACTTTGTGACCTGCGTTTATGTGATATTGACATGAAGCAAGGGTGTGTCAGAATCATTGGCAAGGGAAACAAAGAACGAATAGTAGATATCAGTCAGAAGGCCACATTGGCTGCAATAAAAGAATGGCTAAGAGAACAAGGCCCTTGTGACTCACAACATCCATTATTCGTCAGTCGTTTACATAACAAGCTATCCACTCAATCAGTGAGATTGCTTATTAAGAATCTCGTTTCATCGTCTCAGATTAAGAAGGAAATAACCCCACACACCTTTCGTCATACATACGCAACTCTATTATTAGAAGAAGGTATTGACATTACGTATATCCAGCATTTACTTGGTCATAGTTCTGTCGTGACAACGCAAATATACACTCATGTAAATCTTCAGAAACAGCACGAATTGTTAAGTAAGAAACACCCAAGAAGATTAATATAACAAGAAATCTTATATGTTCGAGAAAGAACAATTGTAAAAGACCCCGCACCACCATTGCAGAGGCAATGAGTGATGCGGATTCAAGTTTTTCATGTTTGCTCTTTCTCTATTTCGAAGGAAGTTCCAACGTCAGACAGACGTTTTCGTACATCGGTCTGCCCATCAGTCGGTTCATGATGTACTTGCGGAACTTGTGGCTGTTGTGGCTGTCGATGGCGTAAGCCAAACGGATAACCATTTCAAGGTTATACACGTCTATGTTCCAGTTGGGGTGATAGGGGAACAGCCTAAACGAGCCATGAGTATCTTCCTCACGCGCGATACTATTCTTATATATAGAGCGTATCGTGTGGAACACGATGGTTGACGGGACGAAAAGCATGTCTGCTATCTCGTCAATCGTCATCCAAACGTCCTTGTCGGGCATGGTGATAATTCCGCCCTCGGTCATTCTGATGATGCCTCGCTCAAAGACATCCTTGGGAATCATTGAAATGTTTGTCATAAACTGTCAGTCTTTTGGAATGTGATACAATAGGTTCTTCTTGGGACGTCCGACTTTCTTCACTGCCAGTCGTGGGTCTTCACGCAGCAGTTCCTTCGGACGGTCGAGTTTCTTCTGTAGCAGTGCCTTGTTGTGCTCTGCCGTGGTGTCGCTGGTCGTCAGTCCTTTTGCTTCTCTTCGCTTTTGCAGCCTGTCCATGTCACGGCTGATATTGTCGTCGGTGATCTTGGCGTACACCTGCGTACTTTTCACGCTGGAGTGTCCCATCATCTTGGCGATGCTTTCCAGACAGATGCCTTCTGATACGAGCATCGTGCCGAAGGTGTGACGGGCCATGTGAGCCGAGAGGTTTTCAGTCCTGCCGATGGCAAAGCCTATCTCGTGGATGTCCGACCAGGCACTGTTGAGGGTAGGCAACGGGAAGACGGGGTTTTCGTCGTCAGTGGTGTTATACATATCGAGTATCTGCTCTGCTATGGGGTGCAGTGGGATGAACGACTCTACTTTCGTCTTCTGTCGGTTGATGCGGATATAGCGCCGACCGTCGGCTGTCTTGCCGATGTGGTGAGGGTAGAAGCCACGGGCATCCACGTATGCAAGTCCCGTCAGACTGGAGAAGATAAACCAGTGACGGAACATCTCCATGCGGTCGTCTGCCATCGGGGTTGAAAGCAGTTTCTTGAAGTCCTCACGGTTCACGAAGCGGTGACGGGTCTGTATCTTCTTCTCATATTCCACGTTCTCTATTGGGTTGCAACGCAGGATTTCCATATCCACGCCGAGCCAAAGAAGGCGGTTAAGCCATATCAAACAATGATTAGCCTGTGCAGGGCCGAGGTTCTTGCCTTTCACCAGATGCACCTTGTAGCCTTGCCCGAAGGCTTCATCTATGTCGGTCAGCGGAATGTCTTTCTTGCCGAGCGAGTGCAGGTACTCTTGCAGATGGGCTTGCAGGGATTTACTCTGGCGGTAGGTGTTTACCTTGTTCAGTTCGTTGGCACGGATGCGCAGGCGCTCCCGTTCCCATTCGCCCATCTGCAGCAGGGTCGTGGGTTTCTTTGTCTTTTCTGTGATGATGTTCTTCAGGATTTCTGGAGTGATGACACCGTTCTCACGCAGTTGCTCGTCATAGAGGGTGTCAATCCGCTTGCGCAGGTCAATAAGTCGGTTGTTGTCCCTTGCAATGGAGATTTCACCCTTCTTTGCGTTCCAGTCCTCCGGACGGCAGTAGATGTCCGTCGTCAGTGCAGTGTTCTTACCGTCAATGGTGATTCGGCACATGACGGCTGTGGTGCCGTCGGTCTTCACCTTGGCACGGTTGATGTAATACAGTTGGCTGAATGTACTTCTCATAATCGTTTCTCCTTATTTTGTGATGAAATTAAAATCCTTGGTTGCTTCGATGAACTTGTCCATGTCCTCAAATAGTTTCTTCGGGGTGACACGGGCATAGACCTGTGTCTGGTTGATGTTCGTGTGACCGAGCATCCTGCTGATGGTTTCCAGTGGCACACCCTCTTCAAGTGTTATCAGACTGGCAAACGAGTGTCGCCCCTGGTGGAAGTGGATGGGGTCTTTCAGTCCTATCCAGCCCGATATACCACGCAGATGGGCATGGAGGGTACGGTGGAAGACATACGGGAAGAGCGTCTTTCGCGTATCATCGTGGTACTTCTCTATGAGGGCAATCGCTTCGGGCAGCAGTTTCACGGCTGCACGGTTCTCATTCTTACGGCGAAGGTACTTCAGCCAGAGGTTGCCGTCCTCGTCGATGGAGAGGTTATCATCCGTGACGGACACCACATCGGAGTAGGGTACGCCAGTGTAGCAGGCGAACAGAAACATGTCACGGGAGAGTATATGACCTTCGTGCTTCGGGTCAATATGGAGGTCACGGATTTTCTCAAAGGTCTCACGGCTGAGAGCCTTGGGAGTGGTCTCGCGTCTTCTCGGCAGGGAGAAGTGGGCGAAGTATTGCCGTTCTGCAATGCCTTCCTTGAAGGCACCCTTGCAAGCCTTCTTCAACAGGGCAAGGAAATGACGGGCAGAGCCTTCATGTCCGCACTCGTCGCAGATGTACGACTGGAAATCATAGATGAATTGCTCTGTCAGTTGCCCGAAAGAAATGTCCTCAGTCTTGAATTTCTTCAATATGAAGGCTTGCAGATAGTCGCAGAAAGCCTTATAGTGGTAGTAGGTGCCCTTGGCACGGTCAACGCCGATGCGTGAATGACATTCGTCCTTCATGCGCTGTGCATACTGCATCAGCGTTACCTGTGACTGGATGCTGCCCTGCAAGACCGCCTTTACGTCAGCGGCACAGAAGTCCGGCTGACGTGCCTTCACGGACTCATAGGCATTGCTGATTGACAACAGCAGTTGCTCGATCTTGCGGTTCACCTCAACCGCCTCTTTGCTCTTGCCGTTTAGACGACTTTCACGGGGATTCCACAAGTCAGGGGTGCAAGAAATCTTGCACGAAAACTGAGACATCGAGTTTCCGAGGGTGATACGTCCCATGATGGGAGCCTTTCCTTTCTTGTCTGTCGTGCTCTTTTTGAGGTAGAGCAGCACCTTGAATTTTTCATCTTTCATACTCGCTTATAATTTGGTTGCAAAATTAGCTCAATTACAAGCGTCCTCCGTATGGAAGAATGTGTCCGAATATGTATGTTTTTCCGAGCCTCCGACTAATTCGGGGTCTCATTCGTTACCAATACAATTTTCGGTAACGAGACAGGTAACGATTTGGTAACGGAACGAAGGTCATATTTCACAATATGCATTCCTGCCCATCGAAACATGGAATACATAAAATCAGCAGTCTGTCAGGCACTTACGGGAATAATCTCCACGTTCGTCTTACCCTTGATTTCTTGGTTATATTCCCCTATACTTGTCACGCTATTGGGAATCGTGATGGAGGTCAGGCCGCTGCAGCCGTAAAAAGCTTCGCTCCATATACTCGTCACGCTGTTGGGAATCGTGACGGAAGTGAGGTCGCTGCAGCCATAGAAAGCTTCGTTGCCGATGGAAGTTACAGGATAAGTTGCTCCGTTGTATTCAACGTTTTCAGGGATGATAATATTGCCAGTATATTGATTTGAATGAGAACTTCCGTAACTTCCTCGAAAGCTGACAGCCAACTCGGTTCGGTTATTAGCCCAACTGTAATAGATGGTTACACCATCGGCATTAGGGACTACGATGTCGTGAGCAAATGCATTGATGCCTGTCATGCTCATGAGCACAACGAGCAGAAGTGTAGTAATAAATGTCTTGTTCATATTTATATTTGTTTTGAGTTAATAATTCGTTTTGATAGGACATAATAATAAAACGTGGACTCTTTACTTCGTCTACGTTTCAGAGGTATTGGGGATAACCTAACAATCTTAAACGAGTAAAAGCCCACGCCGAGCGGCGTGAACTATCTACTTCAGTTCTTGATTGTTTCGTCTAATTCCCCAATTATCTGAAACAAGAATCAAAAGTGGACGTTCCTGTCTTTTGTCTTTATTTTGTCTTTGCTATGTCACCATGCGAAGCTTTGTTTTTAGGGTTCTACATCACATCTATTTCTTAAATACGTCGGAATGCGTGCCGGTATTGAGTGATGGGTAGTGCGGATCTTATACATCAGATGCCCATTTTCTTGAAAAACTCCTCGCTGTTCTCATACGTGTTCACACGGCCCTCCTCCACGTCGAGCAGGGACTGCTCATAGTGCGAGAGGCGCTTCATGCGGGCTGCGGGCTTGACACCAGCCTTGGCCATGGTAACCTTTTCCACACCGACAAGCGACTTCAAAATACGTCGGATGTTGGGGAGATAAGATTGGTCTTTAAGTGTAATCACTAACTGCGTCATATTACATATATTGATATTTACCGCGCAAAGATAGGAAATATTTCCGAGAGTTGCAAGGATTTGGCGAAGTTTTTTAAAACAAAGGCAGTTGACGCCCTCAGTCATTCATCGTTCTTTGAGCCAGGGGGTGCATTGGCGTATCTCCACTGGCAGGGTGTCGACGTGGAGGCTGTCGGCGGTGATGCGCAGGCGGACTATTGCAGCCCGGGCGTTGAGGGGCTTCGGCTGGTCGAAGATGAAGTTGCCGATGCTGTAGTAGATGGGGCGGCCGCCGTAGTCCTCGACGGACTGGAGAGTGTGGGTGTGGTGGCACACGAGCACGTCGGCACCGGCCATCACGAGCATGTGGGCATCGTGGCGCTGGCGGGGCACGGGCTGCAACTTGTGCTCCTGTCCCCAATGGAGGCTGACGATGATGACGGCGGTGGAGTCTTGCCGACGGAGGCGGTAGACGCGCGAGAGCAGCGAGTCCATCGGCTCCTGGCTCACACAGGGCTTGTCAGGCAGATAGGCGTAGTTCTCGAGGGCGAGGCGTAGTGAGGGCACGAGCCACACCTTTCTGGGCTCAGCGGTCAGGAGCACGGGTTCGGCGGCCTCCTGCATGTTTGCGCCAGCCCCGATGGGTACCATGCCTGCGGCGATGATGTTACGTCGGGTGTCGAGGAGCCCCTCGCGGCCCTGGTCGATGGAGTGGTTGTTGGCGAGGTTCAGGTGGGTGATGCCGTGCTGCCGCAGGGTGTCGAGCCACTCGGGCTCGCCTCTGAAGATGAAGCGCTTGAAGACGGGCGCGTTGATCTTCGTGGCGGGGCACTCAAGGTTGCCCACGACGACCTGGGCTGAACGGAACACGGAGTCGACGCCGGGGGTGAATAGGGAGCTCATGCCGTGCTGTTGGATGGCCTTGCGCACGCCGCGGTCGAGGAGGATGTCGCCCGTGAGGACGATGGTGGCTGTGTCAGTGGGGGATTCGTGGAGGGAGGAGGGAGGAGGGAGGAGGGAGAAATGTTCAAGTCCGGATTCTGCCGCAGGAGTAATCTCACTCCACGCTCCACACTCCTCACTCCACGAAAGCAGGCTAACAGCCAGAACTATAGAAAAACTCTTCATTGGCCTCAGGCAGCTTCTTCAGCGGCACGAACAGGGGTTTCATCCACTCGGGCACACCCTTGCGGGCGTTCTTCTGCAACTGCTCCTGCCACTCCTCGTCGGTGAGGCGCGGCTCGTCGATGGGCTGGATGAACTCACGGTAACTGAACACGGCACCGCGCGTCAGCACCAGGTAGCCGCCGATCTCGACCACCACGTAGATCTCGTCGGCATCGCCGACGGCCTCGAAGAGGATGGACTTCTCGGGGTTGTTGTCGGCATTGGCGGTATAGACGTCGGCCACGAGGGCCACCTTGCGGTCGGCGCCCTGCACGTCACTCCAGCCCATGAGGTACTGGTCGTCGCCGCGCACCAGGTCGAGGGAGATGTACTCAAACGTGGCTCCGATGCACTTCACCTGGTTGTACTCCTCGTCGGTGAGTTCCTTTCCGGCCAGTTCCTTCTCGCTGACGCGCAGCAGGAACTCTGCATTCTCGCACATATTCGTCGTCACCTCTTTTATCTTATCGGTGAGCATCTGCTCCTTCTGGAGCACGCGCTCCGTGCCGTCGAGCAGTTCGATGGCCTTCTTCCAGAACCCTGTGTTGGGCTCCACATAGCCCTTCACCACGGGCTCGGGGATCTCGTCGCCACCGCCGCACTCGGCGCCGGCGGGCTGCTTGGCGTAGAGGATGGCATCGTGCTTCAGCTCGGCCCACGAGGCGAGTACGGCGTTGAGGTCTTTCTTGTCCCACTCTGTCGTCTGCATGAAGTAGGGCATCCGCTCGCGGCCCTCCTTGTCGGTGAGCACCTTCAGCGTCTGCAGCCATTGGTTGCAGGTGGTCTCGCTCCAGTCGATCTCGCCCATGCGCTTCTTCATTTTCTTCAGGGCTGCGTCGAAGCCCTTCCACTCGGTCTTCTCCTCCATCAGGATCTTCTCGGCGGCTCCTACACCCATGGCGGCGAAGACGTCGAGGCCCTTTGGCACGGGACGGAGGGTGGGCTTGCTGTTATAGTCGACCGTCTCCTGCAGCACCTCGCCGTCGGGCTGGTAGCGCTGGGGCATGATGCAGATCTTGTTGTGACTGGTCTTCTCGAACTTCGGGCGGATGCGGGTCTGCTCGTTGCCGATTTTGTCGAGGGCGGCCTTGATGCTGGCGATGGCCTTGCTGTTGTTGAGGAGTTCAGACAGTTGCATGTCGTACTTGTTCACCTCGGCGATCACCTGCTTCAGGCTGAGGTTGTCGGGCTGTCCCATGAGCAGGGTGATGAGGCGGTTCAACTGGTCGTATTTCTCCATGGCCACCCGTTCGTACTTCGTGGCGTAGGCGATCATCACGGCGTGGCGCACCTCGTCGAGATGGTCGGTGCCGAAGGGTACGGTCTGCAGCCACATCATGCCGCGGAAGTAGCGTTGCAGTTTCTCCGTGCGGGTGTAGTGGCCACGTGGGCGGAAGAGGCTGTAGGGGAACATGATGTCGTGATAGTCTTGCATGAACTCGCTGAAACTGTTGGCGGCGGCCATCACGCTCTGCACCTCCTTGCGGGCCTCGGCGTTGTGGGCCTCGGTGCCGATATAGCGGCCGGTGAAGAGTTGGTAGGCCACGTCGAAGAAGACGGCGTTGTGGAAGGCACTCTGGCGCAGCGTCTCATCGTCGCCCGACCATTTCTCCCAACTCGACATGGCGCGGTACATGATCTCCGAGAAGTCGGTCATCAGGCCCAGCAGCCGCTGCTCCTCGACCTCGCGCAGCATGCAGTCGATGTAGAGGTGATAGAGTTGCAGGTAGAGGTCGGTGGTCACGAAGTTGGGGAACTGCGAGTAGTCGTTCTGCTCGTAGATGTTGAACAACTGGTCGTGGTTGGCGGGCACGATGGCGAAGCCGTCCTTGGCCAGGTGGGCGCACAACAGCGAGTCGAAGTCGTTGATCTGCGTGGGGTTGGACAGGTTCTGCATGTTCACCCGCAGGCCTTCCTCCGTGGCGAAGTTCTGCTGCTTGAGTTCTGCCTCGCGGGCCTTCATGCGGTCGATGAAGGCCTGCTCGGTGTCGGTGAGTTTCAGGGCGTTGGTGGCGAGCGACGCGCGATAGTAGTAGTCGCTATACGACTCCTCGGGCTTCATCTCGACGGGCGTGAAGTCGGTCGACTCGGCAAACTTGTACATCAGCGAGTCGTACCACGTCGTGGTTGAGTAGATGCCCCTCAGGTAGGCATCTTTGATGGGGAATCCCTGTCGGGCATAGGGGGCGTAGCGAAGCAGGGTGACATCGCTCAGCGAGAGTCCCGACACGTCGATGTCGTAGTCGATACTGTCGAGGAGCGTCTCTACGTCGATGTGAGAAACGGGCACCGACACGGCGCTGCGGTTCTGGCTGCAGGCGGTCATCAGGACTGCCGCACAGACGAGGATAAAAGATTTCGTTTTCATCGGTTTAAGTATTTAGTTGCTGATTTATTTGTCTGTCAGGTAGCGGGGAGCCGTCTTCTGGTCGTAAAAGCGCCGGAGAGCGGTCTCTCTGTCCACTCCTTTTATAATCAAGCGGTCGAACTTCATGCCGAAGCCGCCCCACTTGTAGTCGGATACCGCATAGAGCGAGTCGGCAGTCGACTCCAGGGCCCTTATCCGCCCCATGCTGTCGCCCTCGGCAGGGGCCATATAGCGGAAGTCCTCGAGGGTACCGCCTAATTTCGATCCTAACCACAACGGGCGGACCTTCTTTACCGGCTTACCCGTTCTGCCGGTTCCGTCGATCTGCTTGAAGATAAACAGCCGCCGACCGAGGGGCCAGTAGCGCGTGGCCTTGATGACCCCCACCATCGCGTCCATGCTGCCGTCGCCATCGACATCGCCCGTCTGGAACTGATAGACAGGGTAGGGTAGCCGCCAGCCGCCGGCCTTCCTTCCTGCCTCGCCTCTCATGGCCGCCTGGTCTTGGCTTCCGCCCGTCGCACGGAGCCAGTACAGGCTGTCGTGCTCCTTGCGCAGTTCATAGCCCTGACTCTCGACTCCTGACTCCCGACTCCTGTCTCCTGTCTCCTGACTCCTGCCTCCCATGGGCATTAATATCAGCAGCCATGCGGTGATCACGGTGATGATGGTTCGGCTCTGTTGCATATCGGTCACAAAGGTACGAAATCTTTTTTGAATTATGTATGCTTTTCCCTGACTTTTTTATTTTCCTCACGTGGCGGTAGTTTAAGGGATGCCTTCCACGGGAGTATAGTATGGCACTTTACGGTCGTTAAGATGCCTGTTATACCCCCTAAAGTGCCATCCCTTACTGTCGTGCAAGGCATCTCCATCACTCGTACAAGGCATCAGAACGACCCTTGGAAGGCATCCCTATGAACATACCCCCTGTTTTGCCATGTCGAGATGGCAAAATAATGACTTTGGCAGAAGAACGGTCACACGGTCACAGCTGTGACCGTGACCGTTTTTCCTGCCCAATCCCCATCCTTCAGCCATTGTATTTCTGTGATTAATGCGAGAACCTCTTTTAAGGTTTTGGGAAGAAAGGTTTCTTGAGCCTCTGCAGTAGGAAGCGGCAGAGCCGAGTGAATTCTTCGTCAAAAGGATAAATTAAAACGGCTCCCCTGCATTAGCAGAAGAGCCGCTTGAACGATGTGTTTTTATGGTTACAGAATCATTTTTTATTAATTTCATTCGTGACGACCACAATGTCTGCGGCATTCACCTTGCTGTCGCCGTTCACGTCGGCCTTGGCCTTGTACTCGCCCTTCATAATCAGTTCGGCGATGGCCTTGATGTCAGCAGCATCCAACTTGCCGTTCTTGTTCAGGTCGCCAGAGGTTTCGTCGGTAATATTGAATGCGGTCTCTTCAATAGTGGTACCTGTACCTTCTGCCGTCGACAGTTTGACATCTCTCAGATAGCCCTTCTGGTATTTGCCTTTCAGATTCTCGCTAGCCTTAATTGTGATATTGAGGATAGTGCCGCTATTTCCTGAGATTTTCTCCGCGCCAAGCCCGCTTCCGATGAAGCGATAGACGCCTTCTGTCTTATCCATATCGACAGAGATACCCTCTGGGATACGAGACGCGTTTACACTATAGTCAGTCACCGTGATGCCTTCAGGCAATACGAGGTCGAACTGGAATCCTGCATAGGCGGTCGAGTTAGTCAGTTCGACTTGCAACTGTTTGGTCATACCCGACAAGATGGAGAAGTCTTTGATGGTCAGTTTGTCGCCTGATGTCTCTCCGGCTCTTGTCCTGGCAGCCATTCGGGTGCCGTTTTTGATGAGTTTGAGACCCTGATATACGTCGAAGATGTCAACTACATGGTTGCGGTCGATGTCGGCTGCTGTCGGGTTAAACTTGTCTGACGGTCTGCCGAGGATGCTGTTGACGGTGGCTACGATGTCCGTCACGTTGACAGACTCGTCGTCGTTGGAGTCGCCCAGCAGCAGTCCCTTGGTCGTGATGGTGACGGTGGTAGGATCAAAGTTCACCTGCTTTTCCTCTGGCGTTGTCATGATGACATTCTTGATTTCTGCCTGGCAAGTCTTCTTACCCATATTCTCATTTGCAATGAGATAGACAGTCAGCAGCGCGCCGTCATTACCAGAGATCACGTTGTTCTTCGTCGAGACGCCGATGACGCGATAGGTGTTGTTTCCGCGATCCGTCACAGAGACGGAGTGGTTGCTTGTGTTGCGCTTGCCTCTGGTGAACTTGATAGAATTTCCGCCTGTATACTTCTCCAATGTGATACCCTCAGGCAGCACGATGTCGAACTGGTAGGCTGTGAAGGGATCCCAGTTCTCCAGGTTGATCTCCATTTCAGTGGAAGTACCTAGGTATGCCGTCAGGTCGTAGCTATAGACGCTGTTGTGCTCGGCTTCCACAATGCCCTTGAATTCCTTCCAAATGCTGGCTGCCTTGTATGCCTTTTTGCTTCCTGCCGGCACATACAGCGTGGCGTTGGCGCGATTGCTGAAGATTTCGCCGTCACTGATAGCGAGGGGTGATTGATTATGGACAGTTACTTTCGTCAGCTGAGTACATTCCATGAATATTCCATCTTCGAGTGTCTTCAACGATGCTGGCAGTGTAACACTGGCCAGGTCAGTGGACCAGAAAGCCTCGGTCTCAATCTTCTCAACTCCTTCAGGCAATGTTATTTCCTTAAGGAAGCAGAATGCAAAGGCATGCATTCCGATTTCCTTAACCGTATTGGGTAAATTTATATGCTCTAATCCCCAGCGCCCCCAGAAAGCGTCATCGCCGATGCGGGTGGTTCCCTCTGGAATTACGGTATTCACGCAGCCAACACTGAGTTTGTTTGTGGCTGTATGGAAAATGGCGTTGCTGTTGCCTCTGGAGTCATAGACGGTATTAGCAGGATCTACGGTGATTTCCTGTAAACCGGCACAATTGATAAACGATGAACCGTAGAGCTTTGTCACCGTAGCGGGAATGCTGATGGAGGTCAGCGTCGTGCAGTCAAGGAATGCGTTTTCGCTGATACTGGTCACAGTATAATCCTTACCATTATGCGAGACAGTCGCGGGAATAATCACGTCACCCTTGTATTTGCCATTGTCATTTTTGATGACTTCTGCCGTATGGTCTTCGTCATTATAGTTGTAAACAAGGCCGACGGGATTGTCGCCCATGTCAAGGATCCTGACGTTTCTGACGACGCATGTGCCTGCGATGTGACCATTCTGGAACAGCACGTGGCCGTCCTCAGCGTTGACAGGATAGTCTTGGTATAGGAACTCGAAGTCTTGGAAGTCGCTGCTGGCGGTGACAGGGATGCTCAGATCGAAACATTCACCCTTTTCCCAACTTCCCAACTGCATCTGAAGTTCGCCATCGGAAGGAATCTGGGCGTTGACAATTATCATGTATGAGTGGTTCTTCTGAAGTTTGGCGTTCTTAAGAACCATCGTTTGTGGCGTCCAGATATTCTCCTGTACCTTCGGATTGTTAATGGCCAAGCCCTCGGATGTCGTCACACTGGTAGCACCTGTTCCCTCATCACCCAACCAGTAGGGACCATCCCAGTGCTTTTCTGCAATCAAGTCTTCGCCAGTAGTCATATCAAAGATCGCGACATTATTGACAATACATGTTCCTACGATGCCACCATTCTGGAACAACACGTGTCCGTCTTCAGCATCGAAAGGTAAGTCTTGATAGGTGAATTCGTAATTCTGGAAGTTGCCGGTGGCGGTAGCAGGGATGCTCTGATCCCACCATTCACTCTTCCCCCAACTGCCCAATTGCACATGAATATCATCGTTAGTAGGAATCTTGGCGTTAATAATAACTTTATATGTGTGGTTCTTTTTGAGTTGGACGTTTTGAATAACTTGCGTCTGGGGAGTCCAGTAATTATCGTGAAAGGCAGAATTGGTAATGGCCAAACCGTCTGCCGTCATTTCATAAGTTGCACCAGTCCCCTCATCACCAAACCAATATGGTCTATCCCAGTATTCAAACGCAACTTGGCCTTTGGATATATTGAATTCTTTCCAATAGTCAGCAGCCTTGTAGGTGGCTATACAATCCTCGGGGACAAAGAGTGCAGCATTGGCGCGGTTGCTGAAAGTGTCGCCGCCATCGAGTGTGAGGGGCACAGGATTCTGAACTGTCACCTCAATCAGATTCTGGCAATTTTTGAAGGCATCTGCACCGATGGTCTTCAGCGATGCGGGCAGCGTGATACTATTCAGCCCTGAACTCTCGAAAGCGCCATTTCCGATGGTTTCTAATTCTGACGGAAGGCCAATGCCACCTAAGGAAATACACCAAGCGAAAGCATAACCTTCGATAGTCTTAACCGTTTCTGGAATAGATATCGACCTCATACCCCAGCGCCCCCAGAAAGCATTCTCGCCAATAGCAGTCACATTGTCAGGAATCACAGTCGTCTCGCAGCCGACAACGAGTTTGTTTGTCGCTTTTTCGATAATGGCATTGCAGTTGTTGCGAGAATCATACACAGAGTTTCCTGGATCTACAACAATTTCTTTCAATTCTGTACAGTTGTAAAAAGTAGAACCTGCTAGTTCTGTCACAGTTGCAGGAATTGTTATAGAGGTTAGGGCTGTGCAATCCGCAAATGCATTATCAGCAATCTTGGTAACGGTATATGTTGTACCATTATGCTGAACTGTAGAAGGGATGACAACTGCTCCATTGTATTTTCTGTCGCCATATTGGATGACTTCAGCATATTTCCCAGAGATGTAGTTGTACTTAAGTGGAACTGTAATGTCGCCTAAGTCGTCGGCCCATGCTCCTATCGGCAGCAAAAGGGCAAGGAAAAAGAATAGTTTTTTCATCATATCTTTGTTTTATTAGTTGTTTGCCTGCAAAGATATGCAATAATTATAAAAAGGGCTAAGTCCACTTAGTCCTTTTGCTAGTCCATTTAGTCCATTTGCAAGTTCTGCTTAGTTGCGCAGCTCGTCTAAGTAGTCCAGATTGTTGAGGTCGCACTCGTCTGCCACGCGCTCCCAGACGCAGTTGATGGTGTCTGACTGCTGGAGGGAGAGACGGTAAATGCCGACGAACACGTAGCCCGTATCGACGAGATTCTTCATGAAAGTGATGCGCACCTCGTTTAACCTCCGCTCGTGCTCGTACTTGTCACGATTCCTCATGGCCACCATCAGGCTGTCTGCATCAGCAGGCTCCCAGTGCTCAGTGATGGTGGGCATCATGCTGTCCTTATTTCCATAGTTATGCCAGTGTGGATGATGGTATTCGGGACCCCAAACAACGATGTTGGGGTGGTGGGGAAGTACGCGCCCCCAATATTTCACAGAATCGCTGATGCCGAAGAGTTTGAGATAGTCCATACAGGTGGGGAAGTGTTCTCCTTGTTTTAGAACGTACGCAGTTGGAGGTTGAGACGATTGGCGGAGACTGGTCCAGGCAAGAGCAACAAGCACTACGACAACAGCCAGCGCCGCAATGACCCATCTGGCTGACCATCGGCGTGGGCTTTGGATAGGATCCTCCGAATTTGGATGACTGTCATTTTGCCCGTCAGTTGTCTCTGCTTCCTGCTCGGATTCCCTTACAGATTCATCCTGGCAGAAAGATTCCCAATCGTCAAAGCCTACAAACTGGGACAATATGTTGAGAGTGGAGATTCGTGGGGCGACGGCTTCTGAGAGATAGCCCCACATTCGTTTCAGCGTAGTAGGACTCACAGTCTGGTGAACCTTCTCAAATATCCGTTCAGACAGAAAGTCGAAATCCTTGGGAGTCCGCATTTCCCTCTCCGCTTGCGTCTCTATAGTTCTGCGTAATCTCTCTATATTTTGATTAAGATTGTCCATAAATGATGTTCGTTATGATAATACATTTTAGTGGGAATCTGACAATTATGACAAATGACAGTATCATATTTTTCACCCAACTCAGGCTTCTTCGGGCTTGAAGAAGAGCGTCCAGCGGTAGAGGTTGCAGCCGACGAAGTTGCCGAGCACCTCGCTGACGTAGACGATGAGGACATCAGTCTGGAGGAGCAGGTCGGCTGGCGAGACGAGGAAATAGAAGGCGTCGGCGATGGAGTGGGCGAAGCCGCAGAGGATGAAGACGGGCACGCCCAGGAGTAGCGTCAGCATCTTGCCCTTGCGGGCGAACTCGACGGCGGTGGTCATGATGAATCCGCAGCCGATGGCCAGCAGGAAACAGGCCCACGGCCCCTTTGCCAGGCGACCCCCGAGGATTTTTGAGGCGGGCTCTACGCAGTCGGGCTGGGCATAGCCGATTGCCCATGCCGAGAGCAGACAACCAACGATGTTACCCAGGAGCACCACCGTAAGCATCGACCAGTCGCCCTGCCGGCGAATGAAACCGGCGGTGCCCGTGTAGAGTTTCAGACCGTAGTAGACCACGGTGGTGAGGCCGAAGGCGAAGAGCACGGCACCGGCGATGCCACCCACACGCAGGTTTACGATACAGCCGATGGAGATGCAGATGCCGGCGAGGATGGCCAGCGGGAGGGTTTCACACAGAAGTTTCTTATTCATCGCGTACATTAATTATTTATTGTCTATTGGTTTGTTGCCGCAAAGGTAGGCATTATTTTTGAATCGGCAAAGGATTTTGGTAATTGTTTGTGGATTGTTCTGACCATCTGACAGCAGACAGTTTTTTTTGTCCGATTCGTTGGTGGTTTGCGAATAAGTTTGTACTTTTGCAGAGAGAATAGTGTCGCGATATGCAGAACATGGGTCCATTGGCACTTGACAGCGTGCAGAATACGAGGCTGCTGGCACTCAGCAGCGTGCAGCACTTCCTGGTCGACGGGGTGTGTATCTGCTGCATGTTCCTGCTCGTGGGACTGTATCACGACAGATTCGGAGTCGCAGGCTATCCGCATGCAGCGTGTATCGCCATGAGCGCAGTACTTACCTATAACGTGCTGGCATTTATGTCGCAACCGCTGACGGGACTGTTGGCCGACAGGTTAAAGGCACGCCACTGGCTGCTTATCGCCTCTATGCTGCTGTTGACGCTGGCGGTGGCCCTCGCGTCGCTTACATCTATGCTGGCGGCAGGGCGGCAGGGCATGACGGCGGAAGTCGGGTGGCAGTTACTGTTGTTCGCGACGGCCGTGTCAGCAGGTCTGGGCAACTCGCTCTTCCATGTATGGGGTGGCAAGCAGACAGTGGTCAGCACCGGCAACGATCCGAGGGCGCTGGGCGTGTTTGTGTCTACCGGCGCGCTGGGGCTTGCCGTTGGCTTCGTGTGGTGCTCATGGCTGCTGCTCTACGTGCTGTTGCTGGCTTTCGTCGCCACATCGATAGCCTATGTGTACACATCTGTCTTCAAGGGCACAGGGATACGGGAGGGCGATGGCACGAAATCACATTCTGCCCCCCGAGTATTCTCGCACTCCCGAACGATTACCCTCCTGATGGCGATCATGCTTTTCGTGGCCTATCGCTCGTTTGCGGGTGAGGTGTTCTCGCACGGCATCACGAAGACTCAGACACTTGTCCTGCTTATCGGTCTCATTTCGATGTTGGGCAAGATGGCTGGCGGATGGATTACCGTCAGGCTTGGTGTCCTCCTGTCGCTGGCATTGGCGCTGGCAGGTGCATCATTGTGTGTCCTGCTTAGAGGCAACGGGGTGGCCGTGCTGCTGGCAGGCATTTTCCTGATGAACACAACGATGCCTATGACGCTCTTCCTGGCAAACGATTTGCTGCCTCGCTGTGAGGGACTGGCCTTCGGGCTCCTGGCAGCGGCGCTGATTCCTGGCTATCTATTGGCGGTTTATATGTAGTGTGGAGCGTGGAATGAGGATGCTGTGGATGCCGTTGGTGGCGACGATTGTGATAGAACTGGCGGTGCTGCTCTACTTGGGTGAGCGGCGCAGGAAGGTGCTGACGGGGTCGGTTGTAATGAATGTGCTGACGAACGTGCCGTTGAATCTCTTCGCCCTCTGCTTCAGCTTTCAGGGATGGGATGCGCTCATCGTTGGTGAGGCGGTGGTGGTGCTGGTTGAGGCGTTGTGCTACAGATGGCTGCTGGGCGAGTGGCAGCAGGCATGGATATACAGCCTGCTCCTGAACGCCATCAGTTTCCTTGTGGGCGAACTATTTGTGTTGGTGTTTTTGTTGTTTAATTCGTATTGAAGATTTCGGTTTTTCGTATTATATTAAAGCTAAGGAGTTATGATTTTTGCAGATGTTCTTCCCTTTGACCCCGATGAACGGGCCCATCGGATTGTACGGCCGGTGATTAAGCATATTCAGGATTCGCTGGACACCGTGCGCGACACTATCGAGACGACCAAGGATGCCGTAGCCGACAGCGTGGCTCAGTCGCAGCTTATACTCGACAATGCGAGGACAGCCCAAAGCGAGGCTTCGCTGTTGCTGCCCATTGCCATCATCGCCGTGGCTCTTGCTGGCTGCCTCTATCTGGCACACCTCTATCGCTGCCGGATCTCTCAGCAGGAATAGTCTCTTGTGTGAGATTCTATGGAAGGCCTTGCTACCTCGTGAGTTTCGCGAGGGCTTGCCAGAGCGTGTCGTCAGGGACGGGCGCCTCGATGGTGACAGGCGCTTTCGATACGGGGTGCGTGAACTCGATGCGGCGGGCCATCAGCGAGATGCTGCCATCGGCATTAGACCGTGGTGCACCATACTTCAGGTCGCCCTTGATGGGATGGCCTGCTGCTGCCAACTGGCAACGGATCTGGTGGTGACGGCCAGTCATGAGATTCACTTCGAGCAGCGTGTATCTGTCTGAGTGGGCGATGGCCCTGTATCTCAGTATGGCCTTCTTGGCTCCAGGCCTCTCACGGTCGTAGGCGTACGACTTGTTCTGCTTCTCGTTCCTTATCAGCCAGTGCTCCAACGTATGCCAGCCATCGGTATCCTCGGTTCCCCGTACCTCCGCACTCCCGCTCCTCCGTTCTTCATCTACAGAGCGGCTAACGATCGCCCAATAGGTCTTATGCACATCCCCCTCGGCAAACATCTTGTTCAGGCGAGTGAGAGCCTTGGAGGTGCGTGCGAAGACCACGAGGCCCGATACAGGGCGGTCCAGCCTGTGGGTCACACCAAGAAAGACTGCACCAGGCTTCTGATATTTCTCCTTGATGTAGTCTTTTACAATATCAGAGAGGGGACGGTCGCCAGTCTTATCTCCCTGTACGATCTCCCCGCTCTGTTTATTGACGATGATGATATGGTTGTCTTCGTAGACGACCTTCATAACTGTGAACTATGAACTACATGTTCATGCCGCCGTCGACCTGGATCACCTGGCCGCTGACATAGCTCGACATGTCTGAGGCGAGGAACGTGGCCACGTTGGCGATGTCCTCCACCTGACCGCCGCGGCGCAGAGGAATCTTCTGGATCCACTCCTTGCGGATGTTGTCGGGCAGAGCCTGCGTCATGGCTGTATCGATGAAGCCAGGGGCGATGGCGTTGGCACGGATGCCCTTGGGGCCCATCTCCTGACCGATAGACTTGGCCAGTGCGATCAGTCCGGCTTTCGAAGCAGCATAGTTGGCTTGTCCGGCATTGCCGTGTACACCCACAACCGAGGCCATGTTGATGATCGAACCACCACGCTGGCGCATCATCACCGGCACGCAGGCATGGATGAAGTTGAAGGCCGACTTCAGGTTCACGGCTATCACGGCATCCCACTGCTGCTCGGTCATGCGGAGCATCAGACCGTCCTTGGTGATGCCTGCATTGTTGACGAGGATGTCGATCGATCCGAACTCCTCTTTCACGGCCTTGACAACCTCTTCCGTCTGAGCGAAATCAGCGGCGTTTGAGGCATAGCTCTTGGCCTTGACACCCAGGGCTGCAATTTCTTGTTCCGTCTCCTGGTTCACCTCAAGGTCGGTGAATGCGATGTTTGCGCCCTCAGCGGCGAACTTCAGTGCGATAGCCTTTCCGATACCGCGTGCAGCACCTGTAATCAGCGCT
>OCTW013433312.1_pt1 | contig 18613 bp, 22 predicted proteins | sample 1539671 | NCBI WGS metagenome assembly OCTW01 (sample SAMN02144230, study PRJEB22623) | gut metagenome | biome: sheep rumen | host: Ovis aries | place: New Zealand
CGCTGTTCACGAAGCCCTCGTACGTCACACCGTCGTTAGCGGCCTCGTCGCCATACTTGATCGTCTTGTCTTTGGCCGTGATGGTCAGCGGAGCCTTGCCGATCGTCACCGTCTGGCTGCCGGTAACAGGATTGTAGTTGTCACGGGTCACCTGGAAGTAGACCGTATAGCTCCCGGCATTGGTGTACGCCGGAGAAGCATCCTGGTCGCACGTGCCCTCTGTTGTGCCGTACTTCACCGTGGGACCCTCGGGAACCGTCAGCGTGATGGTATGAGACTTGCCGTCATAGACGCCTGTATAGCCGGCTGCCGTCACATCGCCATCAACGAATGTGGCTGAGGTGATCGTCAGCTTGGAACCGGTATAGGTGACGGTATAGTTGTTTGAGGCGGACAGCGTACCCTGAAGGATGTCGTACTCGCCGACATCATTACCCTCGGCACGCGACAGCTTGCCACTGAGCGACTCTCCTTCTATAAGACCTTCTGCCGTATAGGTCAGTTCGGGATCTGAGTCACCGTAGACCTTCGTCTTGGCTTCGGCCGTGATGGTCAGCGCCTTGGGGCCGATGGAGAATTCTGCAGAGCCACCCTTGATTTCATAGTTGCCGTTGGTCTTGCCAGCCTTATCAGAGATGACGATGGTATAAGTTGCGGCATTCTTCGGATCTGCGACGGCTGTTGCATTACTCTTATCTTGATAGTTCACATCATACTCCGTCGCAGGTATCTCCCTGGCATTGGCACCCTCACCGTCATAGACCTTCACCTCAGGCACCTGCCTCGTCCCATTATATGTGAAAGAGGTGGGATTAACCGTGATGCTCATCTTTCCTTGAGTTCCAGTAGGATTGGTATTCACTTCCTTCTTCGTAATCTCAAAGCCGAAGGTCTTGCTGTTTTTGAAGATGCCTATGGGAACAACGGCGGTGGCTACAGCGGTATTTGTTACGGCAGTAAGCGTAGCGGAATAACTGCCTACGTTGACGGCATCGCCCGATGTCGTGAGGTTATCACCACCCATCACCATCTTCACTTGCTTGTCTACTGGAGTAAAGTTGATCGTCTTACTGTTCCCCGACACGGCTATGGTGGTGTTGGTAATCTCCTTAGGTCCCTGGGCAGAACCGCTGTAGGGGAAACTTGTCCCACCGTCATTGACGGTAAGGGTGGTTGTAAAACCGTCCGACGTATAAGTATAGGTCTTCCCGTCTGTGCTGACAGTGCCGTTGCTCAGGTCGAACTTCGCCACCACTAAGCCGTCGAGGATCATCTCATCATATTCTGCTGAAGCCCCGTCAGGCACCTGTACAGAATACCAGCCAGCACCGTCGTAACGGTCTTCGTCGAGTTGAATCAGAGTCACATCGAGGTTAGGATCGATAGTGCCCCGGATACCAGCGCCCCGGGTACTGGGGGCGACAACTACACCGCTGGGTTCGATATCCTCATGCTTAGAAAGTTTCCCAGAGAGCAATTCCTTGTCCGTCCAGTAGCCTGCTGCAGGAACGACATGCATCACCACACACTGCCCTGGAAGGACTGTTTCTTTGATGGAGCCAGGTGAACTTGGGTTGAACGAACTGATGTCAGAGCCTCCGTCGTAAAAGGTCACCGAAGCCTTCTCTCCAAGGTTGCTCATCAAATCTAATGGGACGAGTCTGAAATCCACATATATCCTAGTCTTATCACTTGCCGCACTTGAATAAAGATTTATATCACGCTCCGCAATATCTGGACCTGGATCATTTGGATTATAATCTTCCAGTTCGGCTTGTTTACTCCAGGTTGTACCATCAGATGTCTCAATATAAATATTGGCAAGGCTTGTCATATAGCCTTTTGCAGGAGCCACGTGTAAAGTGATTGTTGCAAGGTCACAACCTGAATTATAAGTCACCTGTGCAGAACCTCCTGTTGTTGTCACTTTTGTATTACCGATTTCGCCTACATTATCATGTTGGTCCAATTCGTTTGTCGAGACAAAGACTCTTTGAGCCCAAGACGAGGTAGCAAAAAACACAGCGAGCAACATCAGCGTTGTCCTGCAACATGTTTTCAACAAGCGACGTGCAGCCTCGCACATTCGCCTTTCGGTTTGGTGATTAATCGTTTTTTCCATATTATTTAATTATTTGGCTTAATGACGCAAATATACGAAATTTTCCGCACATACGATACTATCCGCTATAAAAATTCAAACTATTTAACGTTACACCTGTCAGAAGGAGCCTACCGCTGCCTTCCGAGAGGTCTGAAGGACAGTTGTGACGGGCTTATAGGCATCGGAGGCGGTCTTCAAGATCACCTTTGAAGGTGATCGGCCGCTGCGGAGGATGACCAGCGCCGAGCCGTTCCAGAGATGCCGGTGGCTGGCGACGTCGGGCTCATGGCTGTTGATGTCGCCGTTGCTGACGGCTACGAGACGGGCATCGCCCTCGACGGAGAAGCGGAGCATGTCATCTGCCACCGCCACGCGGCGCCCCTTGCTGTCGACGGCCTCGACACGGAGATGCATCAGGTCGGTACCGTCAGCCTCCCATTCCGTGTCTTCAGGTGTGACCCTCAGGCGGACTGCCCTGCCAGCCGCCTCCATCCTGTGGCGTGCGACAGGCTGGTTGCCGTTGTAGGCGATGGCCTCAAGGCGGCCCCCGTCAAGAGCCACCCCTTCCCACAGTATTCTGTTGCGCTGTCTGGGATTGGCCTTTGCATTGGACTGTCGGCCGAGACTCTTGCCGTCGAGTATGAGTTCCACCTCGTCGGCATTGGTGTAAGTGACGACTTGCTGCTTCGACTCTATGACGGCGATGTGCACCAACGGCTCGTCAGGTTTGAAGAGGCTTCTCATGAGATATGCCTTGGGCTTCGGCTCAAGCGCGATGTCGAACACCCCCTGGCTCCAGCCTTTCGCCGGCCAGCCCTCACTTTCGCCGAGGTAGTCGACCGGTCCCCAATAGGCGAGGCCTACAACCTTGTCAAGGTCCATCCCGAAGAAGTTCGTCCCCATGGCGACGGTGGAGGCCTCACTCTGATAAAAGGTCATCCAGGGGTATCGCCGCCCGTCGCCTGGGAAGTACATGTAGCGGTAGTTGTACGACTGGATGTCGGTCTCAAGGGCGAGGTCGGGGGGAAGGGAGTCGGTCTGCCAGTTGCGGTAACGAGGATGCATGGCGACGGTGACGAGACGGGTGGAGTCATAGCGCTGCAAGAGTGTCTTCTGCAGGCGGTACATGGTGATGCCAAAGTCATTGAACGGCATGTTCGGATCTTGTTGCAGTTCGTTGCCGAGACTCCAGAGGATGACGGACGGCGAGTTGCGGTCGCGCTTCACCCACTCGGGCACCTCCTCCTGCCAATGCTGCTCGAAAGGCACCTTTCCGCCCGTGTGCTGCCGCGTCCACCGGTCGTAGAGTTCATCAACGACGAGGATGCCGTATTTGTCACATAGCCGTATGAATTCCCGGCTGTAGGGGTTATGCGAGGTGCGGATATGGTTGACGCCGAACTGCTTCAGGAGCCTGATGCGCTTCTCGATGGCCTTGGGGTAGGCAGCCGCGCCGAGGGCCCCGAGGGTGTGGTGCCCGGCACAGCCCTTGAGCAGCACCTTGCGCCCATTGAGCCTGAAGCCGAAGTCGGGGCCGAACTCAATCGTGCGGAATCCGAAAGCTTCCGTCACCTCGTCGGCGATGGTGCCGTCGTCACGAAGCAGCCTCACGGTGGCATTATATAAATAAGGTGTGTCGATATCCCATGTCCGTGCGCCGGCGATGTCAATGTCGGTGGAGATACGTGCCTCCTGGTGGCGGGTCACACGATGGTGCCTGACGGTCATGGTGTCCGAGAACACGGTGTTCCCCTCAGCATCGGCTATCTGCAGGGCGACACGCGTGGACCTTCCTTTGGCGTAGTTGGTGAACTCGGCGGAGATGCTGACGTAGCGGTTGTCACGGGTGGTGATGTAGAGTGGATGGCGGTTGAAGAACAGGTCCCTGGGCGTCGTGATGATGCTGACATTGCGAAAGAGCCCTCCACCGGTATACCAGCGTGAATTCTCGGGCTGGCGGGTGTCGGCGACGACTTCGATCAGATTGTCCTCGCCGTATGCCAGATGGTCGGTGATGTCGATCTCAAAGCCCACATAGCCGTAGTCGGTGCCGCCGATGCGCTTGTGGTTCAGATAGACGTCGGCGGTGTAGAGAATGCCTTCGAAGTCGAGGATCACGCGCCGGCCTCTCATCTCTTCCCTCGGGGTGTAGTGCAGGCGGTAGTAGCCTTTAGCCATCGCCTTGAAACCCCGGGCGGCAAGGGGTGACCTGACGCTGCTCTGAGCGGCGCTCTTGCCTTCAGGCCCTACCCACGACTGCTCTGTCTGGAAATCGTGGGGCACGTCGACCTTCCGCCAGTCACCTTCGTCATTCAGCCTGAACTCCCATCCGAAGTTCAAGCTTTCGCATTGACGCTGTGCCGACACGCACACTGCTGTCAGCATGGCCACGGCCGTCATCAATAGTCTTGCGAATTCTTTCATCCGTTAATTGATATATGTCTCGCAGCGATGCGCCCTGGTCTTGCGCTCGCTGCCAATGGCCACTACGATGATTTATGGTCTCCGCTGCAAAGTTACGAACAAAAAACGTAACGGCCAAGAAATTCCGCCTGTTTTTTATAACATCAAGCAAGCATTTCGTCTATGGTTCTACAAAGCGATTAAAATGGTAATCGAAGCTGAACAGCAATGGAATATAGTGCTAAATGCCTACAAACCAATGCTTTATAGGCTGTTTACGAATAACAACAATAGTCTGAACTGACAGTTTAGACAGGGTAAACTGACAGTTTAGACTGGGTAAACTGGTAGTTTAGACTGGGTAAACAATGATAAACTCCTATCCCTTATTCGGCTCAGGAGCCTTGAAACTGATCGTTTTCAGCCTTTCACTTGCACATTTCGGAGGATTTTAGTACCTTTCAGGCATATAAACAGAACCCATTTATTTATAGTACAAGTTCCAGAGCAAGCACGGCAACGCCGGCTCCCTCTATTATGTGAGGCGGAAGGTATAGGACGGCTCCCCAGCGGCTGCCACTTATGACTGCCTGATGACTGTCTTATGCCCTCAGGGCCCGCATGGCGTTGAGGACGGCGAGCACGGTGACACCCACGTCGGCAAAGACGGCCATCCACATCGTAGCGAGGCCGAAGGTAGCCAGGACAAGCACGGCCACCTTGACGCCGATGGCGAACCACACGTTCTGCCGGGCGATGGCCAGCGTGCGGCGGGCGATGCGGATGGCGAGGGCGATCTTAGAGGGCTTGTCGTCCATCAGCACCACGTCGGCCGCCTCGATGGCAGCATCACTACCCAGTCCGCCCATGGCGATACCCACATCGGCCCGGGCCAGCACAGGGGCATCGTTGATGCCGTCGCCAACGAAAGCCACCATAGACTTCTCACTCCTCGAGATACTATCCATGTACCTGACCTTGTCGGCTGGAAGGAGTTCCGCATGATATTCCGAGAGGTGCAACTGCCGGGCGACCTGCTCAGCCACCTCCTTGCGGTCACCCGTCAGCATCACCGTCCGGGCGACACCGAGACCGGAGAGTTGACGGATGGCCTCGGCACTATCTTCCTTCACCATGTCGTTGATGACAATATGACCCGCATACTCCCCATCGATGGCCACATGGATGACGGTTCCCGTCCGATGCTCATTGTGGCAGTGCGGACAGTCGTGCCATCTTGCGCCAACGGCATCCATCATCTTCGTATTGCCCACACAGACCACCTTGTCCCCTACCCTCGCACGGACACCGTGACCGGCAATCTCCTCCACATCGCTCACCACACAGCCGTCTGTCGCCTCATCAGGGAAGGCATCGCGCAGGGCGGCTCCGATGGGATGGGTGGTGAAATGCTCGACGTGGGCCGCAAGGTGGAGGATTCTCGAGGAGGGAGGAGTAATCTCACTCCTCACTCCACCCTCCTCACTCCCCGGAAATGGATGCACAGCCGTCACGGCAAACTGACCTCGGGTGAGCGTACCTGTCTTATCGAAGACCACCGTGTCCACCCTCGACAGCACATCCATGAAGTTGGCTCCCTTGATGAGGATGCCCTTGCGAGAGGCGCCGCCGATGCCGCCGAAGAACGTGAGCGGCACGCTGATGACCAGCGCACAGGGACAACTAACCACCAGGAACATCAGAGCCCGATAGAGCCAAGGCGCGAAGGTGGAGAGCGCTTCGCTAAATGATAAATGATAAATGATAAATGATATACATGGCGGGAGGATAGCAAGAGCCAAGGCCGCGAATACCACGACAGGGGTATAGATGCGGGCAAAGCGGGTGATGAACGCCTCGCTCTGCGACTTATGCTCGCCAGCATCCTCCACCAGGCGGATAATCTTTGAGACGGTGCTCTCACCAAACGCCTTGGTGACTCGTACCCGGAGGGCACCCGAGAGATTGACACAGCCGGAAATCACCTCATCGCCTACGCCGATGTCACGAGGCAGCGACTCGCCCGTCAGGGCCACGGTGTTCAGGGCAGACGTTCCCTCGATGACCACACCGTCAAGAGGCACTTTCTCGCCTGGACGGATGACGATGATGGAGTCGACGGGGACGTCATTTGGATTGGCATCTTTTGACTCGCCCTTCGGGTTTTCCACATGCGCCACATCTGGCCGGATATCCATCAGATGGGCAATGCTCTTACGACTCTGCCCCTCGGCATAACCCTCAAAGAGTTCGCCCACCTGGAAGAAGAGCATCACGAAGACGGCTTCAGGATACTGTGTCTCTGCCCCTGGCAGGAAGCCTATCAGCAGCGCACCGATGGTGGCGACGGACATGAGGAAGTGCTCGTTGAAGGCATCGCCGTGAGTGATGCCCTCCCATGCTTCGCGCAGCGTCTCGTGGCCTATTAATAAATAAGGTACGAGATAGACGAGCAGCAGTTGCCACTTTTCTAAGTGAAGAGTGAAGAGTGAAGAGTAAGGAATTTCTTGCGTCCCTCCGGTAGCATGCGAGCAAAGCTCAAGCGGCTGCCGCTCGATGAGGACGGCGATGATAAGAAGGACAACGGTCGCGATGATCAGCGTCAGTTTCCGCTTCAGCCCGCCCTCCTCATGATGATGGTGGTGCTCATGCTCATGATGGTGCTCATGTTCGTGTTCGTGATGATGTTCATGCTCGTGTTCGTGATGATGTTCATGTGAGCAACTATCGCAATGAGCATGCTCATGATGATGTTCGCCTTGATGTAAATGTGCCATATCTTTGCTGTTTTAGACCCTTCCCGATCCCCTCCCTCGCAGGGGAGGGGAAAGGGGTGGGGTTGAATTTCTGCTGCAAAGGTACGGCACATTCCGTGCAACCTGGTTGCAAAGTAACGACACTTACGCCGTCTTTTATTTTATCAAGACTTTCTTCCCGTTGCGGATAAAGATGCCCTTGCTGGTTGGAATGCCATTGAGACGGCGACCGCCGAGGTCATAATAAGCGTTGGGGGCATCCGTTGCCAGCACGCGGCCGATACCCGTCGAGCCATCCTTTTGCCAGAAGAGGTACATGGTAACCTCTACCCCCATCGTGCTCGCGGTCTGCACAACCAGATTGCCGTCGGCATCATAGCTGTTCTTGTATTCCTGCGTCGTGACCAGTCCGTAACCAGATGACGACTCCGACTTCACCACCTGCCAGTGCTCGTCATACTCCATCTTAACGGTGTTGGTCATCATCATGCCCATCACGCTCATCGTCGCCGTAGTCTGGGTGGGCAGTCCCTGGTCGTTGAAGTCAGAGTGACTCGTGATGTTGAGCGCCCAGTCACTACCTGTCCACGTGTAGAGTTCCCAGTCTTCAGCGGCCAGGCCGTTGAATTTCTTGATTACCGTCTTGCTCTTCTTCTGCAGCCCGGCAGTGGGATTGGCTTCGTCTAATTCATATTCAGTGACGACGGTGGCGCGGTTTTCGGCATCAAACTCGCTATTCTCCGAGTAGCCTGTCAGGATAAAATCACCGCCGTCGCTCTCGTAGCCCTCGCTTTTCACGAGGCGCCCCTGATCGTCGTAGTTGAAAACCGTCTTCACCGTGTTTACCAGCACGCCGTCCGTGTAAGCATAGTCGTACTGCAGGGTCTGCCTGCCGTTGGCATCGTACTCATAGACCGACTTCGACATCATCTGCGCATTGGCATCTACCGAATAAGTTTTTTCGAGGCGCACACCCTGCTGCGGCCTCACATCCTGTGCGCTGGCAGTATAAACCAGCACAGCTCCAAGGAACATCAATAACAATTTTCTCATAATACCTTATTTATAAATAGTTAAATGTTTTTTCATTCTGCCACAGGCTAAATAATCCCCAGATACTCGAAGAACCGCTCCGGCCAGTAGTTCATGATCAGCTCGTCAGGGAAATCGGTCTCGGCCAGCAACGGACGGAGACGCTCGTAGTCGGCTATCTGGAACGAGATGTGGGCATCGCTGCCGAGAATCGTTGGCACGCCGTGCTTCTTGCAGAGGCGCAGGATCTCGAGGTTGTTGTCGCGGGCTACCGTCTTATGGCGCTGGGGAGCCAGGGAGTGGTTGTTCACCTCCAACAGCGTGTGCGACTCCTTGGCGGCCAGCACTAAGGGCTCGAAATCGAGTTCGCAAGAGCCGTCGCCCGGATGGCTGATGATGTGAATCTTCGGGTTTCGGATGACGTTGATCATCCCTCGGGTGTTCTCCTCACGAGTGCCTCCCTGCCAGCAGACGATGTGGATGCCGGCGATGCCGATGTCGAGACGGTCGAGGTATTCGTCATTGAGGTCAAGGCGGCCCTCGGGGTCAAGGATATTCACCTCGCAGCCCATCAGCAGCCGGATGCCGTACATCCGGCGGGGTACAACGAACATGTTCTTGAAATAGAGCAGTCCGCAGGTGCCTGGGATGCTGGGGCCGTGCTCCGTGATGCCCAGCACCTGCAGCCCCTTGTCGGCAGCAGCCTGTACCATCTCCTGTATCGTGCTGTAGCCGTGCCCGGAGGCTACGGTGTGGGTGTGTACGTCCAATAGTGGTTTCATCATTTTGCTCTTTCTCTTGTTAGCTCGATGGCTTCCTTGCCCGTCAGGTGCTCAATGTCAAAGCGGATGGCGAGCATCCGGGCGAGGCCGTGCTCCAGTTCCTTCTGCAGGGCCTCCTCCTGGTTCGGATTGTATCGGTTGCCGAGGATTCTGGCGATGGCCATTTTCTCCGCCTCATCCTCCACGATGCGGATGCGGCCGAAGGCTATCACGCTGCGGAAATAGGTGGTGTACTCGGCCGGCCTTACGCAGTCCTGGTCAATGACGCAGAACGATGCCTTGTCACAACTGCGGATAGCATCCACCTTGTGGCCGCTCATGGCGCTGTGGAAGTATAGCTTGCCGTCGTCATAGACATAGCTGATAGGTACGGCGTAGGGGTAGCCTCCGTCGCCAAGTAGTGCCAGCGTGCCCGAAGTGGCCTTCTGCAAGATGCCGATGCTCTCTTCGTCAGAAAGTTGCTGGCGATGGCGCCTCATTGCTCTGAATTCCATTATGATATAGTTTTTAATCCAACAATCGACGCGATGAGCGTCGTTAAGAAGAACAGCCGCCAGAATGTGGCCGGCTCGCGGAACACGAAGATGCCTACGAGCACAGCACCGATGGCTCCGATGCCCGTCCATACGGGATAGGCCGTGCCTATCGGGAGCGTTTGCGTGGCCTTTGCCAGCAGTACGGCACTGAGCACATAGAGTGCGGCGAAGCCTACAATCCACGTCCACCATTCATAGCCGGCTAGCGTGCCCTGAATTTGCAATTCTCACATACATGTGCCATAGTTCTTACTCTCCTATAATGGTTATTACTATTTGCGGAATCATCGCTTTTTTGATAAATGTTCCTAATTCTCGGCACAAAAGTAATCAAAATTGGGCAGAAATGAGTAACTTTGCAAAAGAATTTAGCAATTACAACAAAGTTTAAGAGTGCTGAATGAACGACCAAATAGCATTATCGATATTCACATACAAAAACATTTAAGACAATGAAGAAGTTATTTATCGCTTTCGCAATGCTGCTTTCGATGGCAGCCTGCAATCAGAACAAGCCTTCTCAGGCAGAAGAGAACGAGACAGAGACAGCAGCACAGACAGAGGCCGCTGACAGTATTGACCCTCAGACACGACAGGAGAACATGAAAGAAGTGCAAGCGTTCTTGAAGGAATGCGGCGCATTCTTCATCGCGACTGCTGATGGCGACCAGCCGCATGTCCGCGCCTTTGGTGTGTCGGAGATTATCGGCGACCGTCTGTATATCATGACGGGCAAGGTGAAGGACGTTTACAAGCAGATGGCCAAGAACGGCAAGTTCGAGATCTGTGCCTTGAAGCCATCAGGCAGCGAGTGGATGCGCGTGACGGGCACTCTGGTCAATGACGAGACACTGAGTGTAAAAGAAGAGTTCCTGAACCGCAACGAGGGTCTGAAGTCGATGTATAAGGCTGATGACGACAATATGGCCGTGCTCTACATCACCAACGGCGAGGCCCGCTTCTGCTCCTTCTCAGAACCAGAAAGAAAGGTGAAGTTCTAAGCCGTTGAACAGGTAATCGTGGCCTGGAAACTGAAATATCGCTGCCGTGACTGCGGTTACGAGGCCGAGGTGTATGAAGGCCGCGGCTTGTTCCGTCAGCAGATTACGGCGGTGCTGTGTCCTGACTGCAAGTCGATTCAGAACATCGTCGTGGGTGGTATCATCGCCGATGTCGCTCCATCCTACAGGAGCGAGGTCGGTCGGTTGTGCCTGCAGTGCGGCAGCGATAATATCCGTATCTGGGATAAGAAGACGTGTCCCAGATGCCAAGGCCGGATGGAGGAAACAGGCGAAAAAGAGTTCTGGACTTAGTTCTTGCCTCTGTTGATGATGTAGATGCCGAGTGCCATTAATAATGTGAACGATTATGAAGAAGATTTTATTCGCAGTAGCAGGACTGCTTGCGCTGACTGCCTGCGGAAATAAACAGGCTCAAAGTGCAGAGACACCAGCAGCAGACAGCATTCAGGTGGATTCTACTGCACAGGAGGAAGAAACCACGTATTTCCCTGCCATCCATCGCTATTTGGTGGACTCCATCAGCAGCCAGTATGCCGAGGCTGACATCCGTGTGCCTCTGCCTACAGTCGTGGCCGTTGATGAGAGCAACGGCGAGGATATCAAGGTGTGGGGCGAATTCTGGGTGATGAACTTCAATCAGGTTGGCGACACGCTGAAGATGATCTCCGGCGGCAGTCATGCCGGATTGATGCACATCCGTCAGACGGAGAAAGGCTACACGGTGACTGGCTTCGACCAGGTAGCCGACGGCTCGCTCTTCGCGAAGACCGCCAAGAATATCTTCGGCGACAAGTATGATGCCTTTATGGCCGCCTATAGCGATCACGAGAAGCGCAACCGTCACCACGAGGATCTGCTCTCGGAATACGTCAAGAAACACCACCTGACCGCTACGATGTACCAGGACAATGGCCAGGATGCCAAGCCTCTGAATCGATAGCCGATGACAGAGAGAAAGTCGTCTATGGAAGACACTTCTCAGCTTTGCGCTCTTTATGACAGATGACAGTTATGACAGATGACAGTTTATGAAAATTGAGGGTATAAAGAGTATAGTATTATATATATATTATAATATATATATAATACTATCTATAATTCTACACCGATTTCAAAAAACTGTCATCTGTCATTTGTCATCGCTTGCCCTGTACTTTCTTAGCGTACACGGCTGCTCTCCCCCGCCGAGAAGTAATCTCGCTGCCTCGTGTATTACGGCTCGCCGCCCACGATGTTACGGCTCTCATTTCTTGACAAATGAACATCCAATAATCGGCAATGAACAATCACACGAACAATTACACAAAATATTTGATTTGTGACTTGTATCTTGCAAAAAAATGCAGGCAGACGGTAAATTATGCTGATGCTACTACTTCAGCACCGCCTTTACGTCGGTTATCATGCCCTGATGGCTCTCCTTCGGTTCCGTGAGCTTCGAGGTGAGCGCCACGTTTCCGGCTTTGTCCTGAGTGGAGAATGTGCCTGAGTAGATGATGTCGCTGGCCTGATAGAGGGTGGCTTCCACCATCACACGATACTTGCCCTGCTTGACTTTCTTGCCCTGCTGGTCGGTGAAGTCCCAGGTGAAGGTCTGCTTGCCTCCTGCCTGTGGGGTGGCACCGGTGACTGCGTCCAGCTGCTGATCCGAGAGGTCGCTGGCCTTGACGGTCTTTACCCATGTCGGCACACAGTTGGGGCGTTCCACATAGCCGCGCATGGGCTGCATTCCCGAGCTTTGCTCGCCTACCCGTAGCCTTTCGTTTCCACGTACACGTCCTTTGGTGGTGAAGGAGGTCACGAAGAGCGTCTTGACCACTTCGCCCTTCTCATTCTCAATCCAGACGGCATACTGGTTGGAGCCAGGGCCTGCCTGTTTCTGATAGTTGAACGACACTTCAAGGCTCTTGGCCTTCGGTTGAGTCTTCTTTCCTTGTGCCATTCTTGCGTCCCCTTGGTAGCAAGCGAGCGAAGCTCGAGCGGCTGGCATACCGAGCAGCATGGCGGCGAAAATCGTAAAGAAATACTTTTTCATCATTTTGTCTTTATGGATAGTTTTGTATTATATACTTTCATAAACAATGCTAATATTGTGGGCAAAATTACTAAATTTCGCGCAATTATAGCTATCTTTGCACAATGATTTAAGAGAAAATTCGTAATTGAAACATAGTTTAAGAAAACAGCGATGACAACAAAAGACATTTACCTTGCAAGGGGCTGTTTCTGGGGGACGGAGCATTACTTCAAGCAGATAGAGGGCGTGGTGGAGACGGAGGTGGGCTTTGCCAACGGTCACACGGAGAATCCGACGTATAAGGAGGTATATACCGACGAGACGGGATATGCCGAGACCGTGCATGTGAGATACGTCCCCGATGTGGTGAGCCTTGAATTCCTGCTGCGGATGTTCTTCAAGGCCATCGACCCTACGAGCCTGAACAAGCAGGGGCACGACGAGGGCACCCGCTACCGCACGGGCATCTATTACGTGGATGCTGCCGACCTGCCTGTTATCAATAGGGTGTATGACGACGAGCAGCAGCACCATGACCAGCCGCTGGCGGTAGAGCGACAGCCGCTGGAGCGGTTCTACGCAGCCGAGGAGTACCATCAGGACTATCTCGACAAGAACCCCACGGGCTATTGCCATCTGTCCCAGTCGCTCTTCGAGTTTGCGCGTCAGGCAAAGGACAGGAAATAACGGACAAGGATATGGAGAAGAGATCGGATTTCTTAAAATCGGTAAGAAGCAGGTCTTCCTGCAAACGTTTTTCCCTGCACGGCCTGCCACTACTGCACGCCGGGCTGTCCTGCGGGTATCCATATCCCAGAGATCTTTGCCGTGATGAACGTCTATAAGATGTACGGCAACCTCACCGAGGCGCGCAATGAATACCGATGGCGTCCCGGCGGGGCTTTAGCCTCGGCCTGCATCGTGTGCGGTCAGTGCCAGGCAGCCTGTCCGCAGCATCTGCCCATCATCGGCCTGCTGGCAGAGGTCGTTGACACGCTGGAGAAATAAAGCATTAATTACTAAACATACATTTATTATGGAAGCAAGTGCAAGACTTTACACATTTACCTATGCTGAGACCAAAACCTATCTGTGGGCGGCCGTCTTCGTTGCCTGCAATCTGGTGCTGCCCCAAGTGTTCCACCTCATTCCCCAGGGTGGCATTATCTTCGCGCCCCTCTCGCTGGTCATCCTTGCAGGAGCCTACAAGTTCGGTTGGCGCGTAGGACTGATAGCCGCATTGGCCTCTCCCTTGGTGAATCATCTGCTGACTGGCATGCCTGCTTGGGACGTGCTGCCCGTGATGACGCTTAAGCTGACAGTACTGGCATTGGTTGCCGGATTCACGGCACAGCACTTCAGGGAAGTAACACTACCCCTCCTGGCGGGTGTAGTACTTGCCTCTATGCTGATTGGCGGGCTCGGAGAACTGGCGCTGACGGGAGGCATCGAAGCCACCGTTCAGGATGTCACCATCGGCTGGCCAGGAATGCTTCTGCAAGTCATTGGGGCATATCTCGTCTGCAAGTACTTATAAAAGGATAGTGGAAGCAATCCCTGACACTTCGTGGCAGTCATGACGAAAATATTGTTTCTTCACGGATTCTTTGCCAGCGGCCAGTGCGTGCCAGCTGTGGCATTGAGAGAGGCCTTTGACGGGAGGGCTAAAGTGCTGACTCCTGACCTGCCTCTCCACCCTGCCGATGCCATCAGTATGATTCGCGACATCTGCGACAGGGAGAAGCCGGATGTGATTGTCGGCAACAGCTGTGGATCCTTCTATGCCCAGATGATAGCTCCGATTGTCGGCGTACCGGCCTTGCTGGGCAATCCGCATTTCAAGATGTCCGACTTCCTCCGTGAGCGTATCGGAAACCACCAGTACAAGTCACCACGAGCCAACGGCATTCAGGATTTCACTATCGATGAACAACTCGTCCGTGAGTTTGAAGAGTTGGAAGCCCATCAGTTCTTGGACGAGCCAAGTGGCAAAGCCGAGCGCAACTGCTGCAACACCTATTATAAAGATAAGGTGTGGGGACTGTTTGGCGAAGCAGACACCCTGGCACATTTCGAGCCGCTGTTCCTGGAGCATTACCCCAACAGCTATCACTTCCCTGGTGCTCATACTCCAACGGCAGAACAGTTCAAGACATGGTATGTTCCTCTCATCGAAAAGCTGATGATGGAGCATCCTGTACACTGATAGACTCCATGTCAACGCTCATCGTTAAAGTAATTTTTCGTGCTCATGTCATAGTATAGAGCCTCCAGCTCCTGAAGCGTCAGTTTCTCCACGGAGTGCTCAATGATCCGTATCAACTCTTCACGCCGATAGTCATCCGATTGTCTGAAACGTTCTGTGTATGCCATATCACTTTACGATATCTTCTATGGGTTTACGTTTCTTCTCCTTTGGCTCGATTCCCGACGTACCATCACCTATCTGTAGCCTTTCGGCAGCATAGCCTAAAGGAATGACCACGGCAGGTTCTTCATTTGCTGGGAGGCCGAAGAGCTGCTTGCACAGCACGGCATCGAAGTTGCACACCCAACAGGTGGCCAGGCCTTGTTCAGTTGCTGCCAGACACAGGTGCTCAACGGCAATGGCAATATCGATGTCACCATGATGTTTGCCGTCAGCGCGCACCCATTCCTCGTCGTGCAGGATGGAAGCGATGACGTACATCGGTGCCGTCTTGAACCAGTCGCGGTTATAGCACTGCTGCAACCGAGCCTTATCCTCTTCCTCGCTGACGATGTGGAAACGCCAAGGCTGTTTGTTCACTGCCGAAGGTGCAAAGCGTACACACTCCAGGATATAGTCAAGTTTCTCTTTCTCCACGCTGAGGGGTTCGTATGCCCTGCAACTGTATCTGCTCTTTACGAGTTCCAGAAAATCCATATTTTACTCTCCTATAATTGTTATTACTAATTTCCTTGCTCCACCGTAATTCCTGTACTCACAGAAATAGATGCCCTGCCAGGTGCCCATATTCAAGCGTCCGTTGGTGATGGGGATGGTCAGGCTTACACCGCTCAGGGTTGACTTTGCATGGGCAGGCATGTCATCGGCACCCTCCAACGTATGCTCATATTCTGGCCGATTTTCAGGCACGAGACGGTTGAAGATGGTCTCCATGTCCACACGAACGTCAGGATCTGCATTCTCATTGATACTCAGCCCGCAACTGGTATGCTTGCAGAATATGTGGATGATGCCTGTCTTGGGCAGTTTTGGCAGCTGCTGCAAAATCTCGCCGGTCACCAAATGGAAGCCGCGAGACTTGGGTTTTAACGTGATTTCTAACTGTTCTATCATAAACATTCCTAATAATGAGGGCAAAATTACGAAAAATCGGGCAGAAATGACTACCTTTGCCTGCTGATTTAATAAGATTTAGTATGATAGACCAAATAATTGCCTACAACAAGAAAGCGGTGAGGTTCGCGGCTTCATCATCGATTCTGAGACAGGAGCATTGGAGGAGATAAGCTGATGGACTATTTACCCAAAGACCCTGCCATCCTGGTTTCGAGCGTCAACATGCTCTTGCGTGACGAGGAGTTTGACAGCCTCGAATCGCTGTGCTATGCCTTCAGCCGGGAGCCGCAGGAGATCAAGGACTACCTGCTTGGCAAAGGCTTCGTATGGAGCGAGCAGCAGAAACAATTCCGACCCATAGGCTACGACGCATGATCACCCGCGACAGCATAGAGACGGCATACAGTTTCCTGCATCAGAAGCGGCAGGTCTATATCCATTCTTCGCTCGACTGGCAGAGGGATGACATCGAGTATGCCATTGCGTCATACGTAGATGACATGAACCAGGAATTGTATGATGCAATATCCGATGGCCGTTCAGACTTCCTCCGCGACCACTGCAGGTTCCAGGAGGATATCACAAGAGCAGTAGAACAATTAGAAGGTTTGCTCGACAGGGCAAGGACAAGAAACAATTAACAAAGAATAAAGATATGGACAATATTGAGGAAAAAGGCCGAAAAGTGGCCATCGACATCGTAAAGGCAAACATTTTTGCCGTAGTAATCATGGTGGTTTCTGCCATCCTGTTCCTGGTACCGTTCTTCCTGATTTGGAAGGACAGAAAGCCGATAAGCGAACTGCTTGGAGGTTTCGGCGACTGGATCACCATACTGGTACTGATGTTCGTTGGCATCGCCGTGCATGAACTGATTCACGGCCTCACATGGGCTTGTTTCGCCAAGAGCGGCTGGAAGAGCATCAGCTTCGGCGTGATGTGGAAACTGCTGACTCCCTACTGCCATTGCGACGAGCCGATGCACATTCCCGGCTACATGTGCGGAGCCATGATGCCCTGCATTATCCTGGGTATCATCCCTGCCGTTGCAGCCCTGTTCATCGGTAGTTTGCCCATGCTGGCGTGGGGGATATTCTTCATTGCCGCAGCTGCCGGCGACATCTGGATGACCTGGCTGCTGACCAAGGAAAATCCCAAGAGCCTGGTTCTTGACCATCCTTCCGAGGCCGGATTTTATATTATCGACAGAGAATGATGAAACAATTTGCAGATAAGCTGCACCAAGATCTGCACCAGTTCCTGCTGAGCCTGGAGCCAAGGAGGCTTTCAGTGCATGATTCTGTTGGCACAGATTACCCTCATGTATCTGATAAGCAACAAATAGGGATTATATGACGCTGACCTACATCTTCCATAGCGGCTTTGTGATTGAAACAGAGCAGTCCTTCCTGGTATTCGACTACTGGCTTGATCCAAGTGGTGTGATGGATGGTGTGCTGCGGAGCGGGAAGCCCATGTATGTCTTCTCCAGCCACTTCCATGAAGACCACTTTACGAAGGAAATCTTTGAGTGGAAAAAGCAGCGCAAGGGTATCACCTACATTCTCTCCAAAGACATCTACAAACATCGGAGAGCCAGTAAAGAAGATGCTGATGTATGGTTGGCCAAAGGAGGCACATGGTCTGATGATACCATATCCGTATGGGCATTAGGCAGCACAGACAGCGGTGTGTCGTGGATTGTCGAGGCTGAGGGCAAACGCATCTTCCATGCGGGTGACCTGAACAACTGGTATGCCAAGTTCTTATCAGACGACAATCCTGATCAGGAGCGATACAGCTTTGAAATGGAGGAAGTATTCAATCCGATAGCTCACGAGAAGCAATTCCTTGGCGAGTTGAAGGACATCCGCAAGGTTGCCGACAGTTTCGATGTGGTGATGTTCCCCATAGACGGGCGTGTCGGCAACGGCTATACCCTTGGTGGCCGTCAGTTCATCGAACGGTTCAAGGTCGGGCTGTTCGTTCCTATGCACTTCACAACAGGCTTTGAATCCTCTTGGCGCATGAAGGAATTTACGGATGAAAAGAACATTTCCTTCTGGGAAATCAGTAGAGAAGGAGAAACTATTGAAATCTGAGTGCCGCTCAGGCTCTTGGAGCTAAGCCATCGTAGGCATCGACATCGATTATGAGGCCGTCGGAACTAATGGCATTTTCATGAATGTGCTGTGGTTCTTCGTTGGCAGCATGCGGATATGGCTTACACACATCTTCTACGGCCAGACTTCTCACAAAAAAAGACATTGCCTTTCGGCGATGTCTATTGTAACTTCTCACAAAAAAAAGACATTGCCTTTCGGCGATGTCTCCTTTTGGGTGCCCGGACGGACTCGGTTCCTATTGGTTGAAACCTTGTTTTATAAAACGTGCTGATATTCAATGATTTGCAATTTTAGTCAACTTGATATGCGATGCTTTAAATTGCGTTAAATTTCAACCTTTTGAGAAAATCAGTATCAAATCAGTATCAACTTTTCAAATATTATTTGTACCTTTGCACCATTAATTATCGGCCCGCCCTCCCGGGTTTTGTATTCCTGGAATTGGCCATTGACAGAGGTGAACCGTGGACTTCAGAAACACAGCGTGCGGAGAAGTCTGTTTTTCAGAAT
>OCTW011545947.1_pt1 | contig 18612 bp, 16 predicted proteins | sample 1539671 | NCBI WGS metagenome assembly OCTW01 (sample SAMN02144230, study PRJEB22623) | gut metagenome | biome: sheep rumen | host: Ovis aries | place: New Zealand
ACTGACAAAGCAAGAGTGCCATACTGATTAAGCTTTGACTGTTCAGCCTGAAGCACATTTGCCTTGTTCTGATATATGCACAGAAGCCACGCGGACAGACCTGCTATAAGAGGTGACCAGATGAGCCCTGTACCATGCTCGCTCGGGATCTGACCGAGATTGACAGGACCGAAGCTCATGTCTATCGCAGGATTATCGATTCCCATACGGATCACTCCGACAACGCCGATAAGCAGGACAAGCTGAACCAGGACGGGAATCGTTGAAGCCAGCGGGTGATACTTCTTCTCCTTGAAGAGCTTTGCCTGCTCTTCGGCAATGATGTCCGGCTGGCCGTAATACTTGACCTTGAGCATGTTGACCTCAGGCTGGATCTTAAGCATCGTGATCGAATTGAAGTAAGTCCAAAGGGTAACAGGCAGAAGGACGATCTTGCTTACCAGAGTAAACAGGATTATCGCGAGGCCGTAATTACGGCAGAGGGCGTAACACCCGTCCATTATCCATCCGAGAGCATCATAAAGGTAATTCAATTATGGTCACCATCAACTATTGAAATATTTATCTTGAATACATGAAGACCGAGAACTCTGCCGTCATCAGGATTAAGCCCGATTGCAGCAGGGGTTACGGCGTACGGTGTACTGAATTCAATGGTCTGCTCCAGTTCATTTAAGTACTCGGCAGGAATGGTCACAGTCTGAGTACCCTCATTAATGTCACATACAAAGTTGCCGTTTACATACAGAGAACTAATTACATCCTGTGACAGTTTCCCGCAATCAATATCTATCAGTAAGTCTTTATCATTCTTGGCCCAGAAAGTAACTGAAGAACTCGGACCGGACCACATACCGCCTGCTTCCTGACCAATCCAGCCTTCAAATCTGACACGATATAACTTGGAATCATATGCAAAATCCATATTCAATTCCTGATCTTCATGTACAAACTCAAGGAAACCTTGCTGAGAATCAGAATACTTGGGACAAATCTCTATTCCTGTAATGTGCAGAGCTACATCCTTACCGCCTTCTTCAAGCGGCGCTGCATAAGGATAGAAGATCATTATGGTAATCTCATTGCTGTTAAGCTCATCAACTGACAGTTCTACAGACAGGCAATTATCCGTAAGAATGCTTGATACTCGCTGATTATTGACCTCGGCATAAGCATATTGCTGATAACTGTCAGCTGTCTTGTTTGTTGCGTCAAAAAAGACGTTGAACTGGTAAGGCAGCAGGAATTCTCCATCAGGCAGGATCTTGAAACAGGTATAGTATCCTTCAGACCAGGCTGCGCCTTTGCCATTTGAACCTTCTTCCAGATCACCAAGACCGCAAACATATAGGTTAGTAAAATCTTCACTGTCACCATTAATCGGAATGTCGATGAATGAATACTCGCTCGCTTCAATATCATCGTAAGTAATGGCCTTCAGCGTATAGCCTTTCCCTGATTCGATCTGCTCCATGCCTGGAATGAACACATTACCGGTTGGATTATATTCAATCCCATAAGGAAAACTACCGTATAACATGTATTCAGTCATGGTAGGCAGATACTTCTCGTTCCAGCTGTCATCCCAATTATAGAATAGGAATCGCCTGGCACTGTCAGCATCTCGATCGTTCCACGCAGCATTGTCCAGACTGCCCTCTGTTGCAAGGAGTTGGAATGCATCGCACATGTCATCGTATGAGACCGGCACGTCGGATATCGTAAAGTCCTTCTCCTCATCAAAGCCCTTTATCAGCAGGAGCGGGTTCGAGCTCATATATGACATGTTGGGATCGCCGTGATCCGCCAAGATAATTATCGCCGTATTGTCGTATACACCCTCGGCTTTCAATTCATCGATCAGAGCGCTGATTTCCTTGAGACATCCCTGTTCAGCTTCAGCATAAGTATATTCTGTTCCATTATCAATGAGATCCGCTCCATATTTGTACGGACCGTGCATTCCGTAGAGATGAACGAAGCGGAACGCATTGCCGCTGTCGCTTATATCAAAACCATATTCACTAAGATAGCTGTAATAATCTGCATCAGAATCCGTAAAGGCTGCTGAGCCGGTCTCGTCTTGCTTTGTCTCTTTGCACAGATCAAAGCTGTTTGTATCAACAAGGAAAAAGCTCTTAAGCTGGTGCGGCATGAATTCAAACATAACAAGGCTGTACAGATTTTTGCAGAATTCATTATAGTCTCCGATATGGTATTCACCGTTCATCACGTTGATATACGTGCCTTCCGCTTTGCTCAGAAACTCGGGATGCGTATATGCTCCGATCGAATAACCTTCTTCCGTGAGCGTGGCAGTCAGTTCATCGTCTTCGTATGCTTCGTTTATAAATTCTGCAAACGGCACATCGTTCTCATACCACTTGCCTGTCAGGATTAAAGGAACAGAAGCTCTTGTAGTAGGATATCCTGCTGCAGTATTCGTATAGAACGTGAAATCCTCAAGTATCTTCTCGCAATCATTATCCTCATCGGACAGAAGATCCCACATATAGTTCGCATCGAAAGTATCGAGAACCAGCACGTAGATGTTCCTGTTGGATGACAATTGGAATTCCCCGTAATCTGTTACTACTATGTTGTCATCTATAGTATTCTCGGAAGCATTGTTCCCTACCAAAAGAGATACAAGTGCTGCGGACTCCATAAGGAATACCAGACAGCCTGCTGCCAAGAACACCTTATATGCGTGTTTACGGAATCTGATCCCGACGACTGCTGCAACCACAGCTGCGCACAGCCATACAATAATGCTTGCCGCTGCATAACCCGGATATGCATTCCAATCTATATCAGCTCCATTTAGAACACCGTATTCTCTCGGAATGTATGTGCCCTGAACATATAACCCAAGGAACAATCCGAGTACTATGAGCTGAAGAGCGATATATATCTTTTCATGTTTCTTATGGAAAACTGCATACAGTATCAGATTAATGATCATTCCGGCAACGAAAGCAACTCCGAAGCACACAAGAGTTACAGGAAGCAGGTCCTTGATGTTGAACCAGAATTCGGTCGTATTGGTCAGATATGCCTCCAGCGGGGCATAAAAAAGCAACATATAGCAGAACGAGAACCATAGGATTCCCGTCGAGGCAAATTTCTTGATAAAAGAATGATCAGCCGAACTTAAACGCTTCTTTGAGACCCGGGAAGCTTCTGTCTCTATCGTTGATGTTGAGTTCTTTTCCATCCGTGAATCTTTCCGTATCCATATCTACACCGGGCCACTTAATGCCTATGTCGGGATCGTTCCATCTGAGTCCGCCTTCATCTCCGGGATGCCAGAAATCCGTTACCTTGTAACAGAATTCAGCAGTCTCTGACAGAACAAGGAAACCGTGCGCGAAGCCTTCAGAGATATAGAACTGCTTCTTGTTCTCTTCAGACAATTCCACTCCGAACCACTGTCCGTATGTCTCGCTGTCGGCTCTCAGATCAACTGCGACATCGAATACCGTGCCTTTGATCGCACGAACAAGCTTGCCCTGAGGGTACTCCTTCTGGTAATGAAGTCCGCGCAGCACGCCTCTTGTCGACATACTCTGGTTATCCTGCACGAAGACCATATTAAGTCCGGCTTCAGCCATATCCCTTTGATTATATGTCTCCATGAAGTATCCGCGTTCATCTCCGTGAACTGCGGGTTCGATTATGTAAAGTCCCTTGATCGGTGCGTTTGTAACTTTGATCTGTCCCATCAGATCTGTGCCTCCTTAAGATATCTGCTGACAGCATCCTGCCAGGTCGGCAGAGGAGTAAACCCCGCCTCGACTAGTTTTCTCTTATCAAGTCTTGAATTGAACGGTCTTGCCGCCTTGGACAGACCATATTCAGCCGTAGTTACCGGAGTAACCTTTGTCTCAAGCCCGTACTGCTTATAGAATTCCACGCAGAAGTCATACCAGGAGATATAGCCTCCCTCGTTCGTAGCGTGGTAATAACCGTACTTCTCCGTCTCAGCCATATCAACCAGCAGGCGAGACAGATCGTATGTATAAGTGGGGGTACCGATCTGATCGTTAACGACCCTGACTTCATCGTGAGTCTTACCGACATTGATCATGGTCTTGATGAAGTTCTTGCCGTTAAGACCGAATACCCATGCGATCCTGACGATAAAGAACTTCTCAAGGATCGAAGATACAGCCTGCTCACCCTGAAGCTTGCTCTCGCCATACACATTCAGCGGAGCATAGTTCTTCTCATCCGGCTCCCAGGGGCGGTCTCCCTGACCGTCAAACACATAATCAGTGCTGATATAGATCATCTTGCAGTCAAGTTCTTTGCACGCCTTGGCAATGTTCTCGGTACCTTTGGCATTGATCGCGAAAACCTTCTCTTTGTTCTCGTCGTCTTCAGCAGCATCTACCGCCGTCCAGGCAGCGCAATGAACTACTACATCAGGCTTAACCTCAGCGAGAACCGAAGCTACGGCCTCGCTGTCAGTGATATCCATCTGCACATAGGGCATGGACGTCACAGAAGACCCGTCAGCCACACCACTATAAACAGGAGCAATATCGGAACCTACACCCTCATATCCGCGGGAAGCGATCTCATTCATTACATCGTGACCTAACTGGCCACCTACACCGGTTACAAATAACTTCACTTACCTGTCCCCGTACATCTTCTCATAGTAGTTCTGATATTCACCGGAAATGATGTCTTCCCACCATTCCTTATGTGTCAGATACCATTCGATGGTCTTATCGATACCATCGGCAAACTTTGTCTCAGGGAGCCAGCCGAGTTCGTTATGGATCTTGGTAGGATCAATGGCATATCTCATATCATGACCCTTACGGTCAGTAACATAAGTAATTAGCGATTCAGGCTTGCCGAGTTTCTGGCAGATGAGCTTAACGATATCGATGTTTCTCATCTCGTTATGGCCGCCTACGTTGTAGACTTCACCGATCTTACCCTTGTGTATGATGAGGTCAATGGCCTTGCAGTGATCTTCAACATAGAGCCAGTCACGAACATTAACGCCTTCACCGTATACCGGGAGCGGCTTATCGTTCAGCGCATTGACGATCATGAGCGGGATAAGTTTCTCAGGGAAGTGATAGGGGCCATAGTTATTGGAACAACGTGAGATCGTAACAGGAAGTCCGTATGTCCTGTAGTAAGCAAGAACAAGAAGATCAGCTCCAGCCTTGGATGACGAATAAGGTGAAGATGTGTGTATGGGTGTCTCTTCCGTAAAGAACAGATCAGGACGATCAAGAGGAAGATCTCCGTAGACCTCGTCTGTAGATACCTGGTGATATCTTATATTCCCATATTTACGGCAGGCATCCATCATGACCTGTGTTCCGAGGATGTTTGTCTTAAGGAAGATCTCAGGATTCTCGATGGAACGGTCAACGTGAGACTCAGCTGCGAAGTTTACCACAACATCCGGCTTCTCGTCTTCGAAGATCTTATAGATAGCTTCTCTGTCGGTGATGTCCGTCTTATAGAACTTGAAGTTCGGGTTCTTCATGGCATCTGCCAGAGTGGACATATTGCCTGCATAAGTAAGACAGTCAATGCAGATGATCTTGTAGTCAGGATACTTACCGAGCATATGGTAAACAAAATTACCGCCTATAAAACCAGCTCCGCCTGTAACGATTATGTTCATTTTTTGAATAATCTCCTTCTGTTTAATAATCAACTTGCTTTAATCGTGTTCCAACAAGCCTTTAATCATATCAATATCCCACAAATCGTTCGGAAAGATTGATATATCGTCCTTGTGTTTCCTTATTATTCTGACCGGCTATCACAAGGAGCATCGGCTTTTTAGTCGACATATTCCTTTACTCCGTCCGGTTTCTCAACGTAAGCCTTTTTTTTGCGCTTATCATACTTGGCTACAGGTAACTTACACACTTTAGCTTTATTAATGGCTGAGTTCACAGCTGCCTTAGCTCTTCTATCCATATCCAAATCATCAGAGCTTATATTAGACTTATCACTATCTTCAGGAACCACCACATGCACTTTGCGTTTGCCAATCAATTCATCATGACTAGACATAAGTATCACACTCCCCTAGTTGAATACAAACTATTCTACAGCCTTGAGATATTTATTTTATCTTATTGATATACTTCCCGTCCAACACTGCTTGCAGATACTGACCGTACTGGCTCTTGCCCATCTTCTTGATGGCAGCCTCAACACCGGCTCTGTCGATCCAGCCGTTGTTATACGCGATATCTTCAAGGCATCCGATCTTACGATGCTGATGCTGCTCCAATGTTTTAACGAAGTTGCCTGCATCGAAGAGGCTCTCATGTGTTCCCGTATCAAGCCAGGTAAAGCCTTGACCCATGATCTCTACATTCAGTCTTCCCTGCTCAAGATAGATCCTGTTAAGATCTGTGATCTCGAGCTCGCCTCTTGCCGAAGGCTTAAGATTCTTGGCATATTCTACGACCTTGTTATCGTAGAAATACAGACCTGTTACGCAGTAATTGCTCTTAGGCTGAGCAGGCTTCTCTTCGATTGATACGGCAGTACCGTTCTTATCGAACTCAACGATACCGAATCTCTCGGGATCTTCGACATAGTAACCGAAGACTGTCGCGCCCTTGCCCGACTCTGCATTCTCCACGGCATTTCTCAGTCTGTCGCGAAGTCCGTGACCGGAGAAGATGTTATCACCGAGGATCATGGCAACATTATCATCGCCAATGAACTCATCACCGATGATGAAAGCCTGTGCAAGTCCGTCAGGTGAAGGCTGAACCTTATATGAGAGATTGATACCGAACTGCGAGCCGTCCTTAAGGAGCTCTTCGAATCTCGGAGTATCTGCAGGAGTCGAGATAATAAGGATATCCCTGATCCCTGCGGACATGAGCACCGATAAAGGATAGTAGATCATCGGCTTGTCATAGACAGGCAGAAGCTGCTTGGATGTTACCATTGTAAGAGGATAAAGCCTCGTGCCGGATCCTCCGGCAAGAACTATGCCTTTCATAACAGGTGCCTCCATAATTCAAGTTTTTATAGTTATATCATATTATCATTTTTTATAATAATAGAATCAGTCGTAGTTTCTCAGCTATGCTTGGTTTCTATTACTCTCTTGTTTGAGATTCACGCTTTGCCAATATGGAACACACTGACTCTCTAGAAAGCCCTCAAATGTTGGGGCATCTATGACTTGATATAATGCTTGCCCTGAACGAGTATAAATAACTCTATCAACCGGTATATTTTTCTGCTCGGCAGGAAAATCAAATGACTCTTTGGCATATCTTGCCACAACTGATCCGCTATTTAAGACTACTTGAAAACCCGTATTAAAGGCTCCCAAATCCTGCTTTATCAATCCTAAAGCTTCCAATCGGAGAATTCTTTCGAATGTAAGATTAGTTTTCCAATAATTTCCTTCATTAAAATCTCTAATTATTGGGCATGCTGATTCGTCATCACTACTAGATAATATTACCGTACAAGAACACACATCCATAAAACTATTAGCATCCTCTTTATCCATCTGTTCAAGAGAAAACAACAATGATTTAGGTACTGAATTAGGATTATTGCACTCCTGTGCTAAAATCTTTCCCCAGATTATCTGTGTTTGTTCGATAGATATCAAGCGAGCCTTATCCATAAACTGAACTATCCACGATTCATCGACCTCGTCTGGACGGGATGACTCTTTTAAATGATCTACTGCTATGCTTAGCATTTTATTCTGATTATTGTATTCTTTAGTTACTTTACCTATGTTGCTAATCAGAACATACTTTTCATCGATTGATAAATCGCTATTCTTAATGTGCTCAATAAGAGTACTTCTAGCAATCGTTTTAGGATTATTATGATATAAACTCCCGCAAAGAACCGAAATTCTTTCAATCAAAGTGGATCCTACTTGTCCCAAACCAGATATATCAACTATCGTCTTTTCTTCTTTCATGTTCAAAACCTCAATACTTCTATTTCCTTCGAAATCATTATTCTGGCCACAACTATGTAAGTTCATATTGTCCCATCATTCAAAGACAGACACATTATTCAAAGAAAGAACAGCTCTTTCTTTGCAAATAATATGTAGCATATAGCTTTAACACATATAAATCCAACTATTATGCTTTCATTTAAGAAGATGTGATTCCTATTAACAAAACACAAATCATACAGAATCATCTCAAATCTGTAAGTTTAATGAAAAGAATCTCTCACTCAAATCCACTCATATCGTGTGCGATTACCCCACGGTATATAATTATCATTCATAAGTCTGCCAAGAACTATGTAATCCTTTATGCTTTGAGATTTAGCAAAGCGCTCAATCTCTATAAGACTCTTATATCGCTTAGATTCTACAAAAGAACTGTAGTCCTCAGGGTCGATTAGGAAATCTTGTGCGATTTTATCTGCATTTGATTCAACATCTTTAGAAACAGCTATAAAGTCCACAAAAGTTCGTTCAGCATCCCCATTAATTATGTGAGCAATCTCATGAAACAACGTAAACCAAAAGATATCCGCAAACTTCTGTCTTAATGTAACACATAGAATCATTGGTCCGTTATCTGACTTTTTTATAAATCCTTGAACTGGAGCTCCTTTGAAATTAGGAACAACTTTAAATGCTATACCGCAATAAGCAAAAAGTTCAGATAAACGGCTCTCAATTCTGTCTGCCCTCAAAAACATCGTGTTTTTAATATCGGGAATTAAATTCATCAACTTCTCAATATCAACACTTTCTGTCGATATATCACGATCAGCAATCAACTCGCACATCTTTTGCCAAGCAAATAGGACATAAGGATCAATTGTATTGTTTTTGCACTGTGCACGAAACGCAGCATTATAAGTAATCTTTGGAATGTCAAGTAGATTGCTAATCCCCATAATCATACGATAATCTAGGAGTAATTCAACAGCAGTCTCATCATTCTTCAGAAAACCAAAGTCTATCCAACTGTCTGTAACTTCCTTAAGATTATTAAGAACACACAATTCTTCTTCAGAAACATTATTCAGTTCCTCGAACTCCAATAATTCCTGATCATAATTCATCTGAAGATTCATCCAAAACGAAGCCTTTATACCTAAAGCATATTCGAGCTTTCTGGCAAATGACGGGGAAATGTTTTTTTGTCCATTAATAACTGTACTAATATGTTTTTCAGTCATTCCAGTCCGCACAGCAAGCTCATGTTGTGACATTCCTCTATCGCGAATGGCTTCTAACAATGACGCACCTGGATGGATGATATATTCACGGGATAATCCAATTGTTTCCTTTTCCATGATAATCAATAACCCCTTTAACAATAACTGTATCGCACTTCTTCAAACCACCTACTGACAAGTCTTTTGACTTCGGTCGTATTATCAACCTGTAATTAGCATTTAACCGAAGTGAATAATACCCTTTAAGATCTCCTGATAATGATTCTGGCTTCCCAAATCCATTCTGAATAATCTCGTAAAAAGAGTTACACGAATGAATCTGATTGTATCGTCTTTTAATACTTATAGACAGTTCAATTCCAATTTTCTTCTGCAATAACCGCTTCGAATGACTAACATCATTCAAATCGATTAGCAATTTTGATACATTTGCGTCCTCATATTCAAAATAGATACACAATCATCCCCTCGAACACAACCTTACCTATTGGGTAAGATTATAATCGAATTATCGACAGTGTCAAGTCGCAAACATTAATGGTTACTACAACAATTATCCTGCTCATACTTCTAATCTATAGTTCTTATCCTGTGTTCCCACGAGCCTTGAAGGACCATTCATTCCGCTTGGATAGTCCCATTGTGATCAAAGTCTCTGGGCGTTATATATTGCTTAACACGCTCCGGGGCATTATATGAGAAAAACACCTTTATCTGACTGAATATAACGTGATTAATACCTGATTTTTCCTAACGCCTGGTTCAGATCAACCTTTATTCCGTCTGTATTTAGGTTCCAATACTCTATCAACTCTACTTTTCTATCCCTAATCATCCTCTCAATTCTTCTAATATCGCGTGTCTTTATTTTGTCTCCTGCCAGTTGTATTCCTGACAATATCGAAAACGAACCTTCCTTCTCATGCCTTATATCAACATGTACATGTGGTTCGTTATGACTACAGTATTCTTTTGAATGCATGTAATATCTAATTCCATCGTCACGAAACACCTCACCAGCATCCATACACAACAAGAGCTGTATCTCAATTGGCTTCTCAACACCAACTCCGAGTCTATCTAAATAATATGACAGATGCAGTTTTTCATTCTCCAAAGAGAAACGCAATTGATTCTTAACCAAATAGAACTCTAATCCTGAAGACTCTCCGTATTCACGATACTTAGTTTCGCTTCCATATATCTCAATTCCGATTCCAAGCCACAACTCTCCCATAGAAGTGACATCAGAATCAATATCAAGGCTAAGTGTTTTACCGTTGATTCTTCGTAATGGAGAAACTATATTTCTATCAAATATGCCATAATACCTGCAATAAGGCTTAAGATAAAGGTCACACAACTCATCTTCTGCATAAAAATGCACTGTAATATGAAAAGTATACTGCATACTATAAATCCTTATTTGAGGAGAAACAGCTCACCCTTATAATCTATTAAACAGAAGTTAACACGGTTCTACCGCGATGTCAAACAAATGTTCTGTGCGCCACAACCGAAGGCTGATTTGCTTCTATCGGTTCTTGAATTCTTCGCTGGTCTCTGCATAGTTCTCGGGCGTGCCGATATCGATGCACTCACCCTCGCCCTTATAAGCATAGACGGTCATTATCTTGTACAGCCACGAAGGAAATTGCCGGGTGCATCCGGTGGATTACCCTGTCTCTTCCGTCACCTCTCAACAATCGAAACTCTTTGTTAACAACAAGCTGCTTTAGTCTCTATTCAAACGGCAAGCTGTTCGGTGCCGAGCCAAAGTCATAGGTCTCAATACCGTTATCTATGCACCATTTCATCAAGCCTTTCACACTATAATTATCACTTTGTGTCAGCCAAGCCGGTCCATCAAAGAATGCAGTGTCAGCATCTACGATCGCCCATTCTTCAGGGGCATTCTGAAAGTTCATATTCCCGTGATGACCTAACTGAACATACTCTGCTTCAAGCTTCTCACCATACATTGAGACCAGTTCTGTCCACAGAGGTCCATATACATCTGCGCAAACCAGAAAACTGTCTTCCTCACCGGAGATCTTGAATACAAGAGATGCATAATTTGCAACATCAGGATTACCCATATCTGCGATCAGCTGATCATAGGCATTGAATACACAGATATTCAGGCCGGCAATATCAAAGCAGTCATCACGTTCAAGATATACTACCCTGTTATCCCCTGCCGTCTGATCCAGGAATAACTTGTACACTTCCGGAGTGTCCCACCATCGATCAGCTGCATATGAACAATACAGATCGTAATCAAGCGGGGTGGCATATATAGTTCCAATCGTAATACCCTGCGGATCTGCGTATATGTTATTGAAGGCTGACACATGGTCGGCATCGTAATGAGTGATGAACCAGTAATCTACCTCACCGCCATAAAGATTAATGATCGAGCGTACCTGTTCAGTATTAGCATCCCAGCCGCCGTCAATTACGATTAGCGTGCCATCATCATTATTCCTGATTGTATAGAATTCAGACTGTCTGCCGTCATCATCACCATATTCAGTTAGAGTCCAGGTCGAATCCTTTATCTCACCCTGCTTTGCCTCCAGCTTGACTTCCATCTCCACGACAGGCTCTTCCAAGATACTCGATACGGTTCCATTGCTCACCCAACCCTGCCAGCCGGAAGACTGTAACTTCACTCTATAACTTATATCGTAATAGTTAGCAACATGGCCTGTAAGCATTATCTGAACTCCGCAGATCTTCTGATCTACACCGACAGTACCGGACATCTCACCGCCAGGCTTCCAACCTTGCCATCCCGTTTCTTCGATGTAGGATCTATATGCTATATCCCCTTGATACCCTAATCCGTCCAGCATCAAGGAAAAACTCTCTATTGCAGCCATTCTTTCAGAAGGCTTCAAACAGCTTGTCTTATTGATCGTAACCAGATTCGAGAGAACAAATCCTTCAACTGTAACAGCTATCGCATCTGTATCACTGGCAACTCCAAGAACAATGTCAGGAGCAGGATTACCTTTCTTGACCAATACAATCTGAATTGCTTCAAGCCGCTTGGCCAAACCCGATGTTCCGCTGATTTCTCCGTTCTTGGCCCAGCCTAACCAACCATAATCCTGTGCATGAACTCTGTAATAAACATCGTATTCAAGTGAGATCTCGCCATATAGTTCGATTTGTATGGCTTCAAGGCGGTATGACATACCTTGAGTGCCGCTCATCTCTCCATCATAAGACCAATCAGATTCCCATCCTATGTTCTGGATATGGGTTTTATAACGTATCCCACCGGGATATTCCAGACCGGAAAGATGGATCTCAATTCCCTCCAGTCTCTTGGATTCCCCTGTTGTGCCCGACACTTCTCCATTATTCTTCCAGCATGATTCCCAACCGTAATCCTGCCTGTGAACTCTATAATTTACATCTGTTATAGTTCCTTGATACTTTGGAACTAACTTGACCTGTATTTCTTCCAAACGTTTGGATTCACCGGTTGTGCCGGCAAGTGCTCCATCTGACACCCATCCCTGTGCATCGCCGTAATCCTGAATATGCACGCGATATACAACTGAATAGTATTCGGCAAGTTCTCCTGTAAGGATCATCTCTATGCCTTCAAGTCTTTTTGCCTGTCCTTCTGTTCCCGCCTGTTCTCCTGCATTGCGATAATCCTGCCATCCGATATCCTGAACATGGACACGGTACTCAATTGAACCGGACAAACCTGTATTATTCTCAAGATTAATAGTTATAGCTTCAACTCTGCGACTCTGACCTCTGGTACCCAATGTGAGTATGCCTGCTGACTCATCCCAGGTTCCAGAAACATCGCCAAAATCCTGAATGTGAGCAACTCCACCGAGCATAATAAGCTGATCCGAATTTAAAGTAGCTTTGGGAACTAGGAATACAGTTAACATAATTAACAGCGAAAGAGCAATTATGCCATAATGCCTTAATTCTAAACGCATTTTAGAATGTTCCTGACAGACCTGTTGTATTCTCGAAGTTCCAACCCAAGATTATATTCTTTCCAAGTGGTCTCATAAACATTTTCGGATGCATAAATATTAAAACTGCGGTTAAAAAACTGATCACGATTCTATTTGTTATTCTATTCATACCTGTAATTCCACAGTTTTAATCACTTTCCGTAAGTTTTCTTTTCAATTCATTGAAATCATCTTATCATGATATTTGTTGCAAATGTTCAGTTAATATATAATCTATCAAATCAAAGGTGTAACAATGTGCTGTATAATTCTATCAAACAAATTGGAACCAACTCCTAACAAGCGAATCGCATGGCTTGATATGGCTAGATGTCTGGCTATTTCTGCCGTAGTATTATGTCATTCTCAAGAGATTGTAACTGACACGAATAATTTAGATTTCCTTGCCACACAGAGCTTTAAGTCAAAAATAATTCTAATTCTACTTTTTTCAATAGGACGCCTGGGAGTTCCATTGTTTCTAATGATATCAGGCTACCTATTATTAGATAGAGACTATAATCAAGAAGGGATCAAGTCATTCCTTTCAAAGAGTTTCCTACATTTACTCATTTGCACAGAAGTTTGGTATCTCATATACACGGTTTTTAGATTCTCTTTTTTTAAGGAGAGCTTTGAGGAATTGCGTCCAATTGAAACTTTGTTATTTGTACATCACATAAACGTGCCTCATCTTTGGTATCTCCCAATGATAATCGGGACATATGTTACCGTTCCAATGATTTCTTTAGCTTTAAAGAATCTTAATAAGAGATACATGTGTTTTTTCTTTGTTTTCTGCTCTATAGTTTCTTTCCTATTTCCCACATTGAACCAATACTGGGACATTTACTTTGATAAACCATTATCGTGGGATCTGTCTGCAGGGTTTAGCGGTGGAAAATACGGATTGTACTTAGTTGCGGGATATATGATCAAAAAGAACTGGCTAAAAAGGATTAATGGTTTCGTTCTTTTGTTTATTGGAATCATTTGCATGATTCCAATTATCCATTTACAAATTGCAAGCTTTGAAAAAGGGCTTCACTATACACTTTGGTATGATTCGGCATATCTTCTAATTCTATCCATTGTATTATTTGAGTTACTTTCAAGAATTAAGTTGAAACACTTTGCTGTATATAGTTTTATGTCTAGATATGCATTTGCAATATATTTAACTCATTATATAGTACTATATGTTATCAAGGATTTATTTGTCTTAGATAATATGTCAAATATAATGAAAGTAGCTGTAATGTTTGTATCAGCTTATACCATAGCACTTATTATTTCATTGCTAATAAGCCTAATCCCCAAAATAGGTAAATATATACTATATATTAAGTAATAATACAATTCACGATAGTTATGCATTTATATATCGGCATACTATTTAAGACATTGCATCTTGTATCTCATACACAATATATGGCCCAAAGGTTTGCGTATTAACAAAATTGTGCCCAACAATAAAAGCTTCCATTCGTTCATCCGGAGTGCTAGTCATTACAATTAGTTGTACATTATTATGATCTAAGTCTGCATAATAATCATCCAATATACTCGGGTCAACATCTGCTCTCGTTTGATATGTGTACTTTGATGCTGAAAAGCGATTGGAATAATTGTATATGCTAACTTCATTGCCATAGACCGTAATTAAATCTGAACTAGTGGTATTTTTATCTATATATTCAATCAAGCAATGGTAGTTCTGATCAATCCAAGCATCATCATTAATAGTGTGATTCGTAATATCGTTGGTCATACTATTTATAATGCCAATCCAATTGGGGCCAGCTAAAGCAATAATGATGTAAACAGTTGCAATAACCACAGCATTTAAGCGTTTTACAGAGCATTTATCAAATCTGCCAATCAATGTGCTAAGCGGATATATCAGCATTGGCATCATGGCAATGCCATAATGTGCATATTGTTGCCCAGACATACTAATCAAAAGAATATTTAAAATTAAATATATAATGTATACTCTGTCAATTTCGTGGTTCTTATAAAGGGTAGGCTGTTGCTTTTTATTCTTATCTTCAAAAACACAACGATTCATCCCAAATAGATTCAAAACACTACAGGCAATTGCTATCATAACTATCTGGTTATTCAAGAAGAAAACCGCAGCACGTAGTTTTTGCATGGCATTCGATCGAGTCTCGTCTTGAGAATACATTTTATTAAATATGAAATAATCATCTATGAAGTCATTCCAAATACCATTGGATACAAGAAAAACACAAAGAGGAATCGTTACAATTGCAATTCCTATCAGAAAGCCAATAATCAACTTACATAATTGTTTGTACTCCTTCATTACAATCAGTTTGATGAATATATATCCACAAAACGTAATCCAAACCGGAATCATATTTATACGAATAAAGCATACAGCAGCAAAGCATGCACCGCATACGATCAACCGAAGAAATGATACTCTATTGTTAAATAAGTAATCAAAGAAAATGAACAAAGACCAAATTTGCATTGGAAGCGCATATTCTTCAGTAAAATTTCCGCCATCAAAATAAACATACATTAGTGAAAACACAATTACTATCACTAAGGCTGACTGCACTTTTCCAGCAACCAAACGCGCTAACTTGTATCCGCCAATCACCGACATGAGCATAAAAAACAATTCAACAAACCATATCCCGTGATTGTAAGGAACTAAAACACCAAGCCAATTAATAAAATAAAGGAGGACACCCTTATGATCCCAAGCATCTTTGTAGGGAAGCAATCCTTTATCTATTATTCTCCCCATATAAATGAAAACGCTTGAATCAATGCCATCCACGCCATGTGGAGAAATAAAGTCACATGGGCTGAGCATGCATATAGTAAATGCAATAAATATAGCGAACAGCAATAATAGCATTGCTTCAAATATTTTTTTGATTCTGTCCGTCTTCATAAAGCAGATTCTACCATAATATATTAAGCATATTTAAAATTGACCAAGCCTTGCACTATGATACACCCGAAGCAAACCCTTTACTCCCTGACAGTATTGGTTCTTCGGTAGAAAAATGCAATGAACAGAGTAAAACAAGACAACTGATACCAAAACAATACGCACTTATTAGTCAACAGTTTCTGTTTTTGCATATTGTCTCAGGTATAGAGAATTCAAGATCACATTTGTCTTGATTTATCTAATGCCACCTCTATGACCTTATCCATATCATAATACTTATACTCGCCAAGCCTGCCTCCGAATACTACATTGGACTCCTTATTGGCAAGTTCTTTATATTGTTCATAGAGTTTGCTGTTCTTCTCATCATTCACCGGATAATAAGGTTCATCGCCCGGTTTCCATTCAGAAGAATACTCTCGAGAGACTACAGTCTTAGGTAAATCATTACCAGCTTCATCCTTACCGAATTCAAACCACTTATGTTCGATGATACGTGTCCAAGGAGTCTCACGATCAGTATAATTCACAGCAGCATTACCCTGGAAACTGGGTTTATCAAGCACTTCTGTCTCGAATCTTACTGAACGATACTCCAGATTGCCAAGCTTATAGTTAAAATATGCATCGATTGGTCCTGTGTAAATCACCTTGTCAGCCAAAGCATTAAGATCTGTCTTGTTTTCCAAGTAGTTAACACCAAGACGAACCTCTATGCCGTCTAGCATATTTGCTACCATCTTCGTATAGCCACCTATTGGGATTCCTTGGTATAAAGCATTGAAGTAATTGTTATCATATGTAAGACGAACCGGAAGTCGTTTGATGATAAATGCAGGCAGTTCTTTGCAATCTCTTCCCCACTGCTTCTCCGTATATCCTTTAATTAACTTCTCATATATGTCACGGCCTACTAAGCTAATTGCCTGCTCTTCAAGGTTCTTAGGCTCACCCTTGATCTCAGAGCGTTGTTCATTAATCTTGGCTTCAGCCTCTTCAGGCGTAGACACACCCCACATTTTATTAAATGTGTACATGTTAAAAGGCAAAGAATACATCTCGCCCTTATAGTTAGCTACGGGACTATTGGTAAAACGGTTGAAAACGGCAAATCGATTTACATAATCCCATACTTCTTTATTGTTCGTATGGAAGATGTGCGCTCCGTACTTATGCACATGAATTCCTTCTATGTCTTCAGTATAGACATTACCTGCAATAGTATTCCGTTTATCTATTACCAGAACCTTCTTGCCGGAATCTGTAAGCTCCCGAGCCATGACTGAACCGTATAATCCGGCTCCTACTATCAAATAATCGTAATCTGCCATAATATATAACCACCTTCCGAGTTGTATTATTGTTCTTCAGCAATCGATTCAAGATAAGTCCCATATCGAGAAGATTTGAATTTCTGTGACAAAGCAAGCATCTCATCTTGGCTTATCCAGTGCTTCTGGAACGCAATCTCTTCCGGACAGCCTATCATCTTTCCTGAACGCTGAGCCGCTCTTATGGCTCCTGCAGCCTCGTATAGACTGTCTGCATTACCGGCATCAAACCATGTATATTGCTCATCCAATGCAATTACATTGAGCTTTCCCTGCTTCAGATATTCATTATTTACAGATGTAATCTCAAGTTCACCGCGTTTAGAAGGTTGGATGTTCTTAGCTATTTCAACCACTTCGTTGTTGTAGAAGTATAACCCCGGGACAATATAATTGCTCTTTGGATGCTTCGGTTTTTCTTCGATGCTTACCGCCTTACCTTCAGCATCAAATTCAACAACTCCAAAGGGTCGTGGATCAGTAACATAGTATCCGAATATCGCAGCTCCATTATTCATCTTATCAACAGCAGCTGTCAGCTTTCTCCTGAAAAACGGTCCATAGAATATATTATCGCCAAGCGCCAAAACAACGCAGTCGTTCCCAATAAAATCCGCACCAATAACAAAAGCGTCTGCGATTCCTCGCTGAACAGCTTGTTCTTTATATGTGATGTTTATTCCAAAACTAGAACCGTCGCCAAGCAAATTTACAAATGGACCGGTATCCCCAGGAGGCGTTATGACGAGGATATCACGAATTCCCGCCTTCATAAGAACAGTCAGTGGATAGTATATCAACGGTTTGTCGTAAACAGGAACCAAGGGTTTACAAACCGGCAACGTAACCGGATATAAACGCGTTCCGCGGCCTGCGGCCAATATAATACCTTTCACTCTTTACTACCTCCATCCAATTTAATAAATGTGTATTAAGCAATATTCTTATTGAACCGTTTCTTAATTCCATTCATCATCTCATTCATAGTCTCGCAAACAAAACTTTCTTTCGTGACAAGCATTGTACCGAGATATGCTCCAAAGAAGCATATAGCAGAAATTGCTAGTTTAATAAACGAATGCAAATCGCTGTCGTTTAATGGTAGTATCTTAACCCATATTGAAAACACAAATCCTGCAAAAGAAGCTATTATTATCTTGCC
>OCTW013433346.1_pt1 | contig 18604 bp, 18 predicted proteins | sample 1539671 | NCBI WGS metagenome assembly OCTW01 (sample SAMN02144230, study PRJEB22623) | gut metagenome | biome: sheep rumen | host: Ovis aries | place: New Zealand
AGTCTTTGGAATACATTAAATATTGAGTTTATAGTTGAATTGTTAAAAAATAAGAAAAGTGAATTAAAACAAATAAATATTATAGATAAAATTTTAATACTATTAATACCAACAATTATTTTTATAATTTATTATGTACTATTTTTTCCTTATATTTTATCAAGTGATGGATCAATTCAATTATATGAAATTATAAGTAATAAATATACAAATTGGCATCCATTATTGTCAACGTTAATATTAAAAGTGCATGAAATGATTTTTGGAAATTATAATTTTGTAATTCCAATTAGGATGTTAATAACAGTAATTCTAATTTATAATATATTAACATATTTTATAAAGCATGGATTAAATAAAAAAATCGCATATTTAGTTTTAATATTGGTATGTTTTAATCCTGTATTTAACATAAATATGGTAACTTTAGTAAAAGATGTTGATTTTACAATAGGTTTAATAGCTTTTACATTCTTATTATTAAAATATCAAAATGAAAAATTTAGAATTAGTGATTATATTTTGTTATTTGTATCAATATTACTAATACTTATACAAAGACATAATGGAATATATATAATAATTGTAAGCTATATAATATTATTTTTTATAAAGAATAAACTAAAGCTATTTATAGGTATAACAATTCCATTTTTAATTTTTATTTCACTTAATATAATATTGCATAAAAAATTAGAAGTAGAAGCTGGAGTTAAGAATTATGAGATACAAACTGCAGTGCATGGCTTACAAGCAGTATATGAAAAAACTGAAGATAAAGAAATAGAAAAAGAGTTTGAAGAATTCTATAGTGGAGAAGAATTAAAAAAATATTACAATAAATATAATGTTGATGTTATACTTCATTTTAATAATAATCCATTACGTAGTTTAGATATAGACAAAAGTAAAGTACTAAAACTATATTTAAAAAAAATAATGCAATATCCATTTATATTAATAAAAGATAGATTAGATGGAACTAACTTAATGTGGGATACATTTAAAAAGGATTATATTAACACATATAATTATCAACTTTTATATACAGAATATGAGAAAAATAGTATAATAAGTAATTTGACTAGTAGTAACAGTGCTAAATCACAAGAAAAAATAAGCCCAATAATGACTGCATTATCTTTAAATAAAGTAACAAATACAATATTTTTTAGGACTGGAATATACATAATATTAATTATAATTATTATGATAAATTTTTATGATAAAAAAATGTTAATTTCAATTATACCATCTATAATGAATACTATTACGCTTTTATTGACAATGCATCATCAATCATATAGGTATGTAATGTATATACAACTAATTTGTATTATAGTTTTTCTTAATAAAAAAAACAAAGTTGATGACTAAGAATTAATTAAAAAAAGTTATGGTATAATATGTTATATAAGTCTAAATTTATAGTAAGGTTGGTTATATGAAAAAAAATGTACTTTATGTAGTTGTTCCGTGTTATAATGAGGAAGAAGTTTTAGAAGAAACTACAAAACAATTAAAAAATAAAATGCAAACTTTAATTAAAGATAATATTATTAGCAAAAAGAGTCGTGTAATGTATGTTGATGATGGTTCTCGTGATAATACATGGAATATAATAGAAAATATAGCAAGTCGTGAAGAATTATTTACAGGAATTTCTTTATCACGTAATAGAGGACAACAAAATGCATTGTTAGGAGGACTTTTTACTGCAAGTAAGTATGCCGATGTTGTTATTAGTATGGATGCAGATTTACAAGATGATATTAATGCTATGGATGAAATGCTAGAAAAGTATCACAATGGATGTGATATTGTATATGGCGTTCGTAGTGAAAGAAAAAAGGATACTTGGTTTAAGAAAACAACTGCTGAATTATTTTATAAATTTATGAGGTTTATGGGGGTAGATATTGTATTTAATCATGCTGATTATAGATTAACTAGTAAACGTGTTTTGGATAATTTAAAGGATTTTGAAGAGATTAACTTGTTTTTACGTGGTATATTTCCTTTGATTGGATATAAAACAGATGTCGTTTATTATGCTAGAAATGAAAGATTTGCAGGTGTTTCTAAATATTCACTAAAAAAAATGATTAATTTTGCTTGGAATAGTATTACTTCATTTAGCGTAAAACCAATTCGTATGATTTTGAATTTAGGAATTTTTATTTTTGTAGCAAGTATTTTTATAATTATTTATTCTATTGTGCGTAAATTTATGGGAGCAACTGTTGATGGGTGGACTTTTATTGTTTGTTCTATATGGCTTATTGCTGGTATTCAAATGTTATCACTGGGAATTATTGGAGAATATATTGGTAAAGTATATAATGAAACTAAAAAAAGGCCTAGATTTATAATTAGTAGAAATTTAGAAGAAGAATAGTATGAAAAAATATATAAAACTAAATGCACTTATTTGTGCATTTTTTTAATACATAAACTATTTCAGCAGTTCTTTAATTTGCATTGTATTAATTTTATAAAAATGTTATAATAAAAATAAATATAGAAAGGATAGTCAAAATGAAGAAAAAAAATGGATTCACACTTATTGAACTATTAGCAGTATTAATAATAATTTCAATAATACTATTATTAATAGGACCCCAAATATTAGGTAGAATAAATGGTTCAAAAGAAACATTATATGATACACAACTAGAAGAAGTAAAAAAAGCAGCAAGAGTGTATATGTCAAAATTAAATTTTGATATAGGAACATTACCAGAACAAACAATTACAGTCACACTGGGAGAATTAAAAAAAGAAGGACTAGTAGAAAAAGATATAAAAAATCCAAAAAGTGGAAAATTATTAAATGATTGTATAGAAGTAACAATAACTAAAAAAGGAGAAAATAACTATTCATACATAGTTAATGATAATCCGACAAACACAAATTGCAAAACTAATGAAGAATACTCATTAATATTAGTAGGAAATTCAAATGTAAAAATACAAAAAAATACAACATATAAAGATGATGGAGTAATTCTAAAAGGTGATAGAGGAACAATAATAGATCCTAAAGATGTAAAAGTTAAAATATATAGAAATGGAAGTTTATATAAAGATAATCTAACATATAGTAACTTTGAAACAGAAATAGATACAAGTAATAACTATACATATACAATAAATTATATATATGAAGATACAACAGTTACAAGAAATATAGAAATAGTAAATAATGCTCCAAACAACGTAAATTTTACAAAACCAACATTTGATATTCATCCAGCATCATGGAGTATTGCAAAAACAATAAAAATAAACACAACAGAAAGTGGAACAATATTAATAAAAAGTGGAATGAATCTAACATCAACAGAAGATGTAAATTTATGTAACCTAACTTCAAGAAGTCTATATAATTGTACAGGAACAACAACTAAAACACTTATGCCAAATACATGGTATAAAACAAATAAAACAAACGTATTTACAACAATAGAAAATGGAAACATAGTATCAAAAATAACTGATGGAATAAAATCAGAAAATTCTTCCACATCAATAACAAAAATAGATAGAACAGCACCACAAAATTTAGTAGTAAATGCAAGAATTGTAGGAAATAAATTATATGCAGAAGCAAGCGCACAAGATCCAGAATCAAAAATATACGGATATCAATTTAGTATAGATGGTGGACAGACATGGGATGACGAAATTGTGTTAAATAATAAAACATACACAATAACGACAGGACCACAATACAGTGTACTTGCACGAGCAATAAATAACACATATGATGGAAGAACAGAAGGAAAAAAAGAATTAATAGAAGGAATAAATCAAACAACATTAACAACTCCAGTAGTAGTTGCATCGGATAATAATCCACCAGTAATTTCAAATGTAACAGCAGCATCCCTTACAGATAGAATATTTTTAAGTTATAAAATTACAGATGATAGTGGAATATCATCATATAAAATAGAATATGGATTAGATGACAATTATGGTCAAGAAATACAAGGAGACTTAAAAAAATGTGATGCAAGTGGATGTACAATAAATAATTTAGTAATTAAAGGTTTATTACAAAGTACACAATATTCAATCAAAATAACAGCAACAGATGTTGCTGGAAATGATGCAACACCAGTAACTTTAGATATAAGAACAAAAACAATACAATATCCAAAATATACAATAAATCCAAGTGATTGGAGTAGAGAAAAAACAATAAGTTTAACATATAGTACAGCGAATATGGTTAATCCAAAATATTATTTTTATACAAATGATATAGGAATTACAAATATGAATGTATATAAATGTGAATCAGCAAGAGAAAATTGCAATACAGAGACAACATCATTAGAGGCAGGTAAGTGGTATTTATTATCAGATAATAAAATACAAATTACATATGCAACAGAAGGAAATAAAACAATAAATGTATTAACATTAGATGAAGGGTTAAATGAAAAAGCAGCAAATAATATAACAATAACAAAAATAGATAGAACAAAACCAATAATAAGTAATGTAACATCATCATCAATATATAGTAATAGTGCATCAATAGTTTTCGGAGTAACAGATTTACAAGCTGATGGAATAACACAAGGATCAGGTTTAATACTAAATTCAAATAATCAAGAAATAACAACATGTAAATATGGAACAAGCAGTACAAACCTAAACCAAACAGTCGAAGGAACAAAGACAGGATGCAAGTTTACAGGATTGAGTTCAAATACGACATATTACTATACAATAGAAGCAACAGATAAAGCTGGAAATACTTCAAATTTCGACGAAGTAAAAAATTTTACTACAACAAATACACCAGACCCAACAACTACAACAAAAACAACAACTACAACAAAAACAACAACAACTACAACAAAAACAACAACAACTACAACTACAACAAAAACACAACAAACGTCTTCACTAAATTGTATAATAACTAAAACTGGTGCATATGGAGTTAAATATGAAGTTGACCTTGGAATATGCTATGATACATATGGACGAGAAATTTGCTGCTCTGAAACTACAAGTGGTGGAGAAAATAATAGCGATAATAGCGATAATAGTTATTATATTAGTGAATGCAGAACAGGCTTTTATTGTTGTATTCCACAATGTTTTGGGCATGGTCAACCATGTGGAGAAACATGCGGACAATGTTGCGATTAATGTACTTAAATAATAAAATAAAAGAGGTGAAATATTTTTGAAAAAAAAGAAAATCATATTTTATGTATTTTTAGCACTATTAACAGGCTGTACAAAGAAAGAAATAAATGATGTTAATAGAAAAATAGAATCAGCAGAAAAATATATTTCTGAAATTAAAAATCCTTCTATTCTTAAAAATTGCCCACAATCAGTAGAGTCAAAATATTATTTATATTATATTAAAGATGAAAAAGCAATATCAAAATATTACAATGGATTTAAATCAAATAATCAATGTTTATTAAGTAGACCACTTGACATAATGAAAGAATATAAGGATTCAAATTATTTAGCAAAATACAATGAGGTATTTATTGTAAATGATAGAATAAATAGTACATATTATACAACCATGTCTGATTCTGAAAAATGTTATGTAAAAAAATTTGGTAGTGATGAATTAAATATTTATAATATCGGAGATAGTAAATGTCATATACCATATGCAGAAAATGATAAAGTTGAAGTAGTATTATATACTGAAATATATAATACTAAAATGGAATATGAATCAGGATACATATCAAAAGAACCTGTTGTATTATCTTTTGAAACAAGTATTTTTGATAGCTATTCATATACTTATGAACTATATAGAAATGAAGAAAAAATTGATTTTAATGATAAATTAGTGATAGATTATAAAGAAGCTGCAGAGTATTATGTAAAAATAAAAACAAATGATGGAAAAGAATATACTTCAAATAAGATATATGTAATAGTAGATATGTAAAAAAATAAGCCTTGCTAATGCAAGGTTTTATTGTAAAAAAAATATTAGGTAATTCCTAATATTTTTTAATATCTAGTTGTTCTATCATAATAACTTGTTTCTAGAGCAGGGAAGTTAACAACTAATCTTGGATCAAATCTATTCGCATAATATTCGCCACCCCAAGAATAATAATCAACACCAACTCTTCCTCTAAACATTGTAAAATGCAAGTGTGAACCAGTAGAACATGAATCCCAATATTCAACATATGGATTTCCACCAACAGTACCAATAACAGTATTCTTAGTAACAGTATCACCAACATTTACATAAATATCTCTCATATGCATATATAAACTTGTATAGTATTCACCATTAACTAAATGATGTATAAATACGTAATTTCCTCCACATGAAGAATACCATGTAATTGAAGCAACAGTTCCATTTGCAGTTGCGTATATAGGTGATCCTCCTTCAGTTGCTTGGTCAACACCTGAATGGAAATCACTTGTCCATCCACCATTTATCCAATATGTTCTATAACCATAGTTACTGCTTATCCAACCATAATTAAGTGGTCTCCAAAATGCTGTATCTGGCGGTAATTTATCAGAACCACAACTTCTTATATCTTCATCATCTTTACATCCTTTATCATGTTCATACATATGAATAATTTCTTTTTGTGTTGCGATAGAATCTTTTATATCTACTGCATCAGCATCTAATTGAACAGACTGTGCACCTAATTTTTCAACTTCTTGTTGTAATAAAACAGTTTGATTAGCTAAATTTTCTTTTTCCTGAGTCAAACTTTTTTGTGTATCTTGTTTACTCTTTATTAAGCTATTATATTCATCAATTAATCTATCATTATAATCTGCAAGTTGTTCTGCAACTGCTGATCTATAAATAAAATCTGTAAAATCCTTTGCACCAAAAGTATACTCTAAGTACGCAGCTTCACCATTTGAAATTTCCAAAAAATTAACAATTTTTTTAATTTGTTCATCTTTTTCATCAATTTGAACATTTAACTCTTCTATTTCGTTAGTAAGCTGAATAATATTATTATTTATTTGCTCAATTTTATCATTTATATCTTTTATATTCTGCTTAATATTAGCAATTTGCTCTTCAGTTAATTGTTTTTGCGCTTGATTTTCTTCTAATTTTTTTATCGATTCCTCTAATTCACGCTTTAAATCACCAAGTGTTTGTGCATGAACCTCATTTGTTGGTACAAAAAAATATGGAATTAATAACATAACAAGTAACAAAAATATAATTACTTTCTTCAAAAATTAATCCCTCCTATCATTACATAAATATTTTAGCACATTTTAGCGTAAATTCAAAGAAAAAAATCGGAAAATATTTTCCGATTCACAACTCTTATTATCTATTATAGTATTCAACAATTAATGACTCATTAATATCAGCATTTAATTCGCTACGTTCAGGATATCTTACATAAGTTCCAGCCATTTTATTTTCATCATAAGTAACAAATTCAACACGATTATGAACTGCTTCTAATGAAGCCTTAACAACAGCTAATTCTCTATCATTTTCTTTAATAGAGATAACATCACCAGGTTTACATCTATATGATGGAATATTAACTTTCTTACCGTTTACTGTAACATGTCCATGGTTTACTAATTGTCTAGCACCTTTTCTTGTTGTAGCAAAACCAATACGATAAGTTAAGTTGTCTAAACGACTTTCAAGTAATTTTAAGAAATCTTCACCATGAACTCCTTTTAATTTTCCAGCTTCAACAAATGTCTTCTTAAATTGTTTTTCAGTTAAACCATACATAAATTTAACTTTTTGTTTTTCTTGTAATTGAACTCCATAATTTGATAATTTTTTACCCTTACTAGCTCCATGTTGACCAGGAATAGTAGGTTTTTTAGCTAATTCTTTACCACTTTCTAAAATAGAAAATCCATATCTTCTTGATTTTCTATAAGAAGGTCCAGTATATCTTGCCATTTTTATATCTCCTTTTCTAAAATATGCAAAATACATCAAACGTCTTTATCTTGCAAATTTATAATGTGTTTATTTTAATATTTTCGCTTTGCAGCAAAAGGTACCAATAATCCCATATAGGTAATAAACGCAATTTATAAATTTCAAAATAATGCTGCTAGATGAACAATGCATTAATATTATATATGGAAATATAATATCAGTCAAGCCTTATTTTACTTAATATTCAAAATAAATTTAAAAAAATGTCAAAAAAATGTTAAATAATTAAAAAAATTATGTTATCATATATAATAGAGGTGGTAATATGGATGGAATAACGCTAATAATTGTTACTATGATTGCAGTAGCCATAATTCTTATCGTTGTTGTATTAAATTTACTACAAAGTTCTAAAAACAAAAAAATGAAAGCATTAATAAATAGTTTAGAAGTACAAAAAAATCAATTAGATAGTACTCCTATAATTCCAGAACTTGCAAAAGTAGAGTCATACTTAAAAAGCGAAAAAATGGAAAATTTATATAATGACTGGAAAGAACGATTAGAAAATATAAAAAATGTCCAAATTCCAAAAATTAATGATATGATAATTGAAACAGAATATTCATTATCACAAATGGATTACAAATCTACAATGTACAAGGTTGCAAAATTAGAAATGGAAATTTACAAAGTAAGGACAAATTCAGAATTTTTATTAAATGAAATAAAGGATATTACAAATAGTGAAGAAAAAAATAGATCATTAATTACAAAATTAAAAGCTAAATATCGAGATTTATATAAAAAATTTAATAGTGAAAAAGAAAGCTATGGAGAATGCGAAAAACCAGTTCTTGAAAGATTCGAATTAATCGCAAAAAGTTTTGAAAATTTTGAAACAAGAATGGAAGAAAACGATTATGCAGAAATTGGAGAATTGGTAACAACTATCAGCGATATGTTAAATCATATGGAATACGTTGTCAATGAACTTCCATCAATAGTAATACTTGCTTCTTCAGTATTACCTAAAAAAATAGTTGAAATTGGAGAAACATATAAAAGATTAGCTGCACAAGGATATCCACTTGATTATTTAAACGTTGAATACAATGTTGAAGAAGCTTATAAAAAAATTGATGACATAATGGAAAGAGCACAAAAATTAGAACTTCAAGATAGTTTACTTGAATTAAAAGTGCTACATGAGTATTTTGAAAATTTATTTGCTGACTTCGAAAAAGAAAAGGTAACAAAAAATGTATATGATGATGCTAACTCAAAATTACAAAGCAAAATCAACAAAATAAAAGATTTATTAACAGAAATATTTGAATCAATTGACGATTTAAAAAATTTATATAACCTATCAAATGAAAACATTGAGGAATTAGGTAAAATTAAAATAGATTTTGATTCTTTAAATGAAGATTATAATGTATTATTATCACATACTTCAAACAATACTTTTGCATATTCTACATTGACAAAAGAAATTGAAAATTTAATTGTAAGATTAGCAGAATTAGAAAACAGATTAGATGAAGTACTAGATCAAATTGGAAGCCTAAGAGATGATGAAGTAAGAGCACGTCAACAATTAGATGAAATAAAATCAATTTTAAAAGATTCGAAAAAATATTTAAGATTCTATAATCTACCAGTAATTCCAAAGTCATACTTTGTGGAATTAAAAGAAGCACAGGATGCTATAAGAGAAATAGTAAAAGAATTATCAAAAAAACCAATTACTATTAACGTTCTAAATACAAGAGTAGATACTGCACGTGACTTAAGTCTTAAAATATATGGAAGAACAAAAGAACTAATTAAATCTGCAAAATTTGCTGAAATGGCAATTGTATATGGAAATAGATATAGAAGCAACACAGAAGATTTTGATAAAAGATTAACTGCTTCTGAAATATTATTTAACAAAGGTGAATACAAAAAATCATTAGAATTAACAATAGATACATTAAAGAAAAAAGAACCAAATATTTATAATAAATTATCGAGTTTATATGAAATAGAAAAGTAATGTATATTACTTTTTTTATATGAAAGGATGAGAAAATGGAATACATAGACGTTTTAGATAAAAATGGAAATAAAACAGGAGAAGTAAAAGAAATAAAAGAAATATATCAAGACGGAAATTTTCATAGAACCATTCATGTTTGGATTATAAATGATAACAACGAAATATTGGTTCAAAAAAGATCACCAAAGAAAGAAACATTTGCAGGACTTTGGGCAATATCAGTAGCAGGACATGTAAGAAGTGGAGAAAATAGTATAGATGCTGTAAAAAGAGAATTAAGAGAAGAATTGGGACAAAAAGTAAGTGATGAAGAATTATTATACTTATTTACAATTAATAGAGAACAAGAATTTCAAAATCACTTATTACATGTAATAGATGATGTATATCTTGTAAAATTGAATCTAGATGTAGAAAATACAAAGTTACAATTTAAAGAACTAACAGATATAAAATATGTATATTATGAATATTTAGAAAGAATATTTAAAAATAATGATAAAGAATATGTTCCTTATTCAGAAGAACATAAAAAATTATTTGAGTATTTACATAAAACTTTAGATAAAAAATAATCTAAAGTTTTTAATTTGAAAACTATATGTTATAATACTAAAAGAGGTGAAAAAAATGCAACACTTAATACTTATAAAATATGGAGAGTTAACAACAAAAAAAGCAAATAGAAATTTTTTTATAAAAACACTAGATAATAATATAAAAAAACTTCTAAAAGATGAAGACATTGAAATAACAAAAGATAGAGTAAGAATGTATATAAATGTTTTTAGTAATTTAGAAAGAGTAGTAGAAAAATTAAAAAAAGTATTTGGAATACATGGTATAGTTATTTGTACTAAAACCAATAATAATGTTGAAGATATAAAATCAACAGTAAAAAACTTATTAAGTGATAAAAAATTTAAAACATTTAAAGTAAATACTAAAAGAGCTGATAAAAAATATCAAATACATTCTATGGAAATGAATAATATAATTGGTGGTTACATATTAAATAATTTTGATGTTAAAGTAGATGTGCATAATCCAGATATAATAATAAATATAGAAATAAGATTAGAAGGTACATTTGTATATACAGAAGAAGAAAAAGGAGCAGGAGGCTATCCAGTAGGAATTCAAGGAAATGGACTTTTAATGTTAAGCGGTGGAATAGATAGCCCAGTTGCAGGATATTTAGCACTTAAACGTGGTGTAAATATAGAATGCTTATATTTTGAATCTCCACCTCATACAAGTGAGAATGCTAAAAATAAAGTTATAAAACTTGCTTCAATATTAAATGAATACTCATCGAACGTAAAAGTACATATAATTAAATTCACAAAAATACAAGAAGAAATATATAAAAATGTAGCTGATAGTTATATCATTACCATAATGAGAAGAATGATGTATAGAATAGCAACTAAATATTGTAAAAAAAATAACTTTAAAATCATAGTAAATGGTGAATCAATTGGACAAGTTGCAAGTCAAACATTAGATAGTATGGTAGTAATAAATAGTGTTACAAATCTACCAGTCATAAGACCAGTTGCTTGTTTTGATAAACTAGAAATAATAGATATAGCAAAAAAAATAGGAACATATGAAACAAGTATATTACCTTATGAAGACTGTTGTACAATATTTTTACCAAAACATCCAGTAATAAATCCAGTAATTGAAAAATGTTTATATTATGAACAGTTATTTGATTACGAAAAACTAATAGATGAAGCAATAGAAAATGTAGAAATCGTTTCAAATTATAATGATTCATATAAAAATTTAATATAAAATAAAAAAAATTCAATAAAAATGTATTTTTTATCCAAATGTACACATTCTATAATTGTACAGGAGGTGAATAATAAATGAAAAATAATAATTTAAATACACAAAGTTCAAAACAAGTTATTGAAAATATGAAATATGAAATAGCTAATGAATTAGGTGTAAAAATGGGACCAGATGCTACTTCAAAAGCTAACGGATCAGTTGGTGGTGAGATAACAAAAAGATTAGTAAAAATGGGTGAACAACAAATGGGAGGTAGCTACATTTCTAAATAATAAAACGGCAGATTAAATCTGTCTTTTTTTCTTAAAAGAATGTAAACATAAATGTATAAAACAAAAAAATATATTGCAAATTAATAATAAATATTATATGATAAACTATAGAAGGTAGGATGGTAAAATGGAATTTTATTTACACAATAAGGACGATAATAAACTAACAAGTGCTGTCAATTTAGCAACACAATTTAAAATTGGAGAAGATAATTATATTATTTATTACGAAACACAAGTAGAAAAATCATCTATAGATATTTTTATTGGACAAATAAGCTATGGAAATCAAAATCTTATAATAAGTAAAATAGCAGTTGAAAAACAAAATGAATTTTTAGGAATAGTAAAGGATATTTTAGCTGGTAAAAATCCAAAAACAGAACAAAGTGACTATGCTAATATTATTGATACAGCAACAATTGTATTAGATAGTGTTCAAAAAATACAAATTCCAACAAAATCACTTGATAATTTAAAAAAATATCACAATAAAAATATAGAAACAATAAATCAAGAAGAAAATAAAATAGAAGAAAATAAAATAGAAGAACAAAAAATAGAAAATGAAGGAATTATAGAAAATTCAAATGTTATTCCACCTGCCAAACAAGAAACTGAAGAAAAAAATAACGTAGTAAATACGGATTTAAGTAGTTTAGATAGCTTAATTAATCAGTCAGAAAACATAAAAAAAGAAAAACTTGAAAAGAAGAAAATAAATGATAAAAAGCAAATAAGTACTCCAATACTAATAATGCTAATAATTTCAATTATAGTAGGTATTGGATATGCAATATATCAATTTTTACTAAAATAATACATATTTTACCAATTCTTGCACATCATATTATTGAACAAGGTGGTGAGATATATGAATCAAAATAGATTAGTTACTTCTGGATCTAAGCAAATTTTAGAAAATATGAAGTATGAAATAGCTAAAGAATTTGGCGTTAATTTAGGACCAGAAACAAGTTCAAGATTAAATGGATCAGTTGGTGGAGAAATGACAAAAAGATTAGTTAATCTTGGAATGCAACAATTAAATAGATAAAAAAATTAAACTAATATTTGAATAAATATTAGTTTTTTTTATTTAAAAAAACATCCTCATATGTTATTATATTAGTAAATCATGCGAGGTGTAAAAATGAGACAAATAAAAAATACAAAATTGCAAAATGAATTAATTTATATAAGAAAATTAATAAATAATCAAAGATTTAATGATGCTCAAAAAGTAATAGAACAATTAAGCGATTATGAAGATAATTATTTATTAAAATTTGAAATAGGATATTTGAAATACCAACAAAAACAATATAGAGAAGCCTTTTCAATATTTGAAACACTTTCAAACAAATCAAACAAAAATTATGCAATATTTTATATGGCTAAAATAAAATTATTAGAAGAAAAATATGATGAGGCAAATAAATTGTTTAAAATAATTGTAGATAATAACTATAAAAATAAAAATTATGCATTATTAGAACTTGCAAAAATAGAAAAATATCAAGAAAATTACCAATCAGCACTAGAATATTTAGAAAGAATAGAATATGAAGACAATCAGTTAAAAAATGCAACACTAATTGAAAAAGCAAATATTTATACAAAAATGAATTTATATGAAAAATCAAACCAAATAATTTTTGAGTCAATAAAAACAATATCAGAAAAAAATCTACTTGATAAGGCTTTAACTACTTCATCAATTAATTTCTTAAAATTAAAACAATATGATGAATCATTAAGAATATTAAATAGAATTAGTAATAAAAATACACAAACAAAAACAATACAAGCAAAATGCTTATTTTTTCAAAATAAATTTATAAGTAGTAGAAAAATACTTGAAGAATTATATGAAAATTTAGACATTAAACATGATGTAAATTATTTTGAAATAATAAGATATTTGTCAAAAACATATATGAAAACTAATAAAATTAAAGAAGCATTAAAAATATTAAATCAAAATGTAAAGAAATATAATGATTTTGAATATTTACTAGGTTTAGCTTATTTAAAAAACAAAAATATAGAAGAAGCAAAAAAACATTTTTTTAATGCAAAAGAAGACAAATATTACCAATATGATGCGATAAAACAATTGTTATTTATAGATATAAAAGAAGAAAATTACATTGAAGCATACAAAAAATATAGATTATTAAATGAAAATGACTATTTTGAACAAAACGAAATTACAAAAAATTTAAAAAATAATATCTATATAATATTATCATCACATTTAGAAATACCAAAAGCAAATAATAATTTATATTCGACAAGACAGGTTTATAATTATCAAGATATAGTACTTAAAAATTACATTATTGAATCACTAAACATCCAAATGGATGTAAATAAATATTTAGAAATAATAATTAACAATTTAAATGATGATACATATATTGAAAACAATTTATTTGATCATTATATAATTGAAAATCCTGAAAAAAAATTTAAACAAGATTTTATTAAAATATCGACAATTCCAAACACAAAAAAAATATTATTTATACAAAAATGCGACCAGTTTGGATATGATGCATATGAAACAGAAGAAGTTGAAGATAAAGAAACAAAGTACGAAAGTCAAATTGAAAAATTTAATAAAAGATATGCCAAAAAATTAAAAAAATAATAGAAAACTATTATTTTTTTTGTACATTTTTTATTAATTAAGCATACATTAGATTGAGGGGTGATAACTATGGCATCATATAAAGAAATTGTTACAAAAGCAATAATTGGAAAAGGAAAAAAATACTTCAAGAATAACTATACAGTAGAAGCCGAAAATAAACCTACAACTGTATTAGGCTGTTGGGTCATAAATCACAAATTCAAAGGATATAAAACAAAAGAAAAAATTGGAGTAGACGGATCTTACGATATAAACATTTGGTATTCATATGATAATGACAGTAAAACGACAGTTGTAAGCAAAAAAATAGATTATAATGACCTATTCAATGTGAAAATTAAAAATAACGCAGAACTAACTGGTGATACAGATATTATAGTTAGAACATTAAAACAGCCAACATGTAGTAAAGTAGAAATTAATGAAGATGGAAATATTAATTTTGATATAGAAAAAGAACTGGGCGTAGAAATAGTAGGAGAAACAAAAATGAAAATATCAATAGAAGAAGATGAAGAACCTTGGGATGTAATAGAAGATGATAACATTGAAGAATCATTAGAAGAAATAGATAATCAAGTAAACGAAAAATATATTTAAATGTTAACCAAAAATAGTTGACACTATAATTTTTTTATGCTATTATTAATTCATTGAAAGGAATGATTATAATGGCAGTAAAAATAAGATTAAAAAGAATGGGTAAAAAACAAGAACCATTTTACCGTGTTGTAGTAACAGATTCTAGAAATACAAGAGATGGAAAAGTTATAGAAGAACTTGGATACTATAACCCTGTTAAACAACCAGCTGAAATTAAAGTTTCTGAAGAAGGAGCTATGAAATGGTTAAATAATGGAGCACAACCAACAGATACAGTAAAAAATATCTTTACAAAATTAGGAATTAATAAAAAATTCCACGAAGAAAAAATGGCATCTAAGAAAAAGAGTAAATAATGGAAAATTTAGTAAACTTAACTGAATATCTAGTAAAACAAATAATTGAAGATGAAAACTTATTTTCAGTAAAACAACTAGATACAGAAGAAAACAATTTACTTATTGAAGTATTAGTATCATCGAGTGTTATTGGAAAAGTAATTGGTAAAGGTGGAAAAACGGCTCTATCAATTAGAAATATTGTACAAGCAGCAGCTTATAACAATGGAATAAATAAAGTAAAAATAAATTTCGATGCATTTTAAAAAAATAAAAGATTATAATTAATCTTTATTTTTTTTTACAAATTCATCATAAAATATATCATCAGGTTTTAATTTGAAAATAGAAGCAATATCAATAGCTCTTTCATAAGAAAGTTTTCTAAAATCATTTTCCAGTTGCCAATAAAAAGTTTTACTAATACCCAAAAGTTCACCCATTTGTCTATGACTTAACTTATTTTTATTTCTTAAATATTTTAATTTTTCCATATCAACACCTCTAATTAATTATAAGTTAACAAAACTAAAAAAGTCAATAATAAAATTACTTAATAGTTAATTTTGTTTGAACAAGAAAATAATGTGCTATAATACTATTAACTAATTGATAACGGAGGAAAAATATGATAATAGGAAAAAGAGTAAAAGAAGCAAGAATTAATAAAAAATATTCACAACAAGAATTAGGAGATTTATTAGGAGTAACAAAAGTATCAATTTGTGGATATGAAAATGGCACAAGACAACCAACATTAGATACATTTTTAAAACTACTAGATACATTAGAAATTGATTCAAATTACTTACTTGGAAGAGAAGAAACAGTAGTATGTGAAAGCGAAGAACCATATACAAAAAAAATATCAAAAATTGATTTAGATATATTACAAGAAATAAAAAAATATCCAAATCTATATAAAGAACTATGTAATAACTTAAATAGAACATTAGAAAAAATAAGCAAAAAAATATAATTGACATAAAAAATATAATATGTTAATATGTAGTTGAATTAGCGATGACAAAAAAAGAATAGTAAAATAAACAGGTAATTAGAAATTTAGTGGTAGATGAAAACTAAACAAATTTATTTTATAAAATACAATTTTTAACAGCTAAAACGTATTACTTGCGTTAAAAGTATAGAGAAGCATAAATCTTTATGAAATAAGGTGGTACCGCGGGTAAAACTCGTCCTTATATTTTATAAGGATTTTTTTTATTAGGAGGAATATTATGGAATTAAATAAATATATTGATCATACAAACTTAAAAGCATATGCAACAAGAGAAGATATAGAAAAATTATGCGAAGAAGCACGTCTATATCAATTTGCAAGCGTATGCGTAAATCCTTATTATGTAACACTAGCTAAAAATCTATTAGAAGACACGAGCGTAGCAGTATGTACTGTAGTAGGTTTTCCACTTGGGCAAAATACAATTGAAACAAAAGAATTTGAAGCAATAAGAGCAGTAGAGTCTGGTGCTGATGAAGTAGATATGGTAATAAATATCGCTGCAATAAAAAACAAAGATTATGATTATATTAAAGAAGAAATAGAAACAATAAGAGATTCTATCGAAGGAATTACATTAAAAGTAATAATTGAAACATGCTACCTAACAAAAGAAGAAATAATAAAAATGACCGAAATTTGTAATGAAACATATGTAAATTTTATAAAAACATCTACAGGATTTGGCACAAAAGGAGCACAAATTGAAGATATAAAATTAATAAAAGAACACAAAATGGATTATTTAGAAATAAAAGCAAGTGGAGGAATAAAAACACTAGAACAAGCATATGAAATGATTAATGCAGGAGCTACAAGATTAGGAACAAGTAGCGGAGTAGAACTTATGAAAGAGGAGGAAAAATAATGACTTTATATGAAGATTTAACTTACAGAGGGCTAATAAAAGATGTAGCAGGAGAAGACTTAGAAAAAAAATTAAATGGAGAACCATTTACATTCTATTGGGGAACAGATCCTACAGCAGATTCGCTTCATGTTGGACATTACTCAAGCTTAATAACTGCAAAAAGAATTGCAAAAGCAGGACATCATCCAATTCTATTAGTAGGTGGAGCAACAGGACTAATAGGAGATCCAAGACCTACAGCAGAAAGAGAAATAATTTCATTTGAAGCAGTACAAAAAAATGTTGAAAAAATAAAAGAACAAGTTACAAAAATTTTTGATGGAAATGTAGAAGTTGTAAACAATTATGACTGGATGAAAAATATGGACTTAATAACATTCTTACGTGAAGTTGGAAAATATATTAACGTAAATTATATGTTAGATAAAGATATAATTAGAAGAAGACTAGAAACGGGAATCACATTTGCAGAATTTACATATACATTGATGCAAGGATATGATTTTCTACATTTAATGGAAGAAAAAAATGTAACTATGCAAGCATCAGGTTCAGATCAATGGGGAAATATTACAACAGGAATTGATTTAATATACAAAAAAACCGGAAAAAAAGCATATGGTTTTACAATGCCACTTATTTTAGATGCAACTGGAAAAAAATTTGGTAAATCAGAGGGAAATGCTTTATGGCTAGATATAAATAAAACATCATCATATGAACTATACCAATATTTAATTAACTCTGATGATTCAAAAGTAGAAGAATATTTAAAAGTATTTACATTTTTAAGCAAAGAAGAAATAGAAAAAACAATGAAAGAACATAATGAGAAGCCAGAAGAAAGACGTGCACAAAAAGAATTAGCAAAACAAATAATAACTGATTTACATGGAAGTAAAGAATATGATAAAGCAGTTAAAATTAGTGAAGCACTATTCAGTGGTGAAATAGAAAAATTAAGCAAAGATGAATTATTAATTGCGTTTAAAAATATGCCACATTTTGAATTAAAAGAAGATATGAAAGCAATTGATTTATTAGTAGACAATAAAATTTGTTCAAGCAG
>OCTW013413984.1_pt1 | contig 18603 bp, 12 predicted proteins | sample 1539671 | NCBI WGS metagenome assembly OCTW01 (sample SAMN02144230, study PRJEB22623) | gut metagenome | biome: sheep rumen | host: Ovis aries | place: New Zealand
GGTGCTTACCGGCGTAAAGACATTTGAATGGCGGACAAACGCAAAAATGTTTGCGAACAAGCGCCTCGCCGTCGCAGTCTCCAAATCCCGCGCCCATGAAGACGACCTGCAAAACGACATCGCACGGTGGGAAAAACTGTGGAGCAAATTTCTGAAGAAAGCAACCGCAAAAGACCGCGAAACCGCGCTCGAAAAACTCAAGAGAAACCGCGCCATGGCCGAAAAACTATTCGGCAAGACAAACGGATGCGGCGTGATCATCGGCGAAATCGTGACGGGCGATGTCGCCACCTACGAAGGACTCCTGGGCATCCCCGTACTGGAATTCAGACTCTAGCCAGAATCCGAGTGGATAAAATCTCCGGGCGGCCTCGGCGTGCGTCTCATGCCCAACAAGATGCTGAAATAACTATACTTTTTTATTATTAACAAAAAATCCTTATGACAATTGACGAAATTAGACAACTTATAAAAAATGACGAACACCGCTGCCTTGAATTAAAAAAGTCGACTGGCGAATTAAAAGATGGCATGCAGTCCGCGTGCGCTTTCCTCAACACGGAAGGTGGTTGGCTTATATTCGGCATTGCTCCTACATCGCTCAAGGTGACAGGTCAAATTGTCAATGACAGTACACAGCGAGACATTGCCCAGGCACTGGCCGCTCTTGAACCAGCCATAGATGCAAAAGTACAATATATCAAGGTCCCTGAAATTGAAGGACATCAGTTGATTGCAATTCATTTTGAAGGCTGGAAAGATGGTCAAATTCCATATACGTTTCAGGGTCGTCCATATTACAGAGTGGAAAGTAGTACTCGTGCGATGCCTCGTGAGATGTATGACGAACGCTTGCGAAGCAGTAATCCTAATCGTTTTGCATGGGAAACACAAATTGCCGAAGGCGCTTCTGTAAAAGATTTGGATGAAGAAAGAATTCGCGCAGCAGTTCGCCTTGGTGTTGCTGGTGGCCGTATTAACGCTTCTGCGGAAGGTGACAAAGTGGAATCGCTGCTTACTAAATTCAAGTTGCTGCGAGACGGCAAACCTACCAATGCCGCAATAGTGCTCTTTGGCAAGCAAACAGATGATTATCCGCAATTGTTGCTTCGCATGGCTCGGTTTAGGGGGACGGACAAAATGGAATTTACCGACAATAGGCATGTTACGGGAAACTTCTTTGATCTCCTGGATGCGGGTATTGAATTTTGTTTCAAACATCTAAACCTTAGCGGCAAAGTGGTTGGACTGCGACGGGAAGAGCATTTAGAAATTCCTGTTGAAGCCTTGCGCGAAGCTTTGACGAATGCTCTATGTCATAGACGATACGATAATCCGAGAACATCGGTCAGTTTAGCTATTTATGATGATCGCATAGAAATCATAAATCCGGGACGATTGCCCGCCTCATTGACTCCAGATAACATAAAGGAAACTCACGAATCTTTCCCTTACAACGTTCGCATCGCTCAGGTCCTTTACCAGGCAACATATTTGGAAAGTTGGGGGACGGGCGTTCATCGCATGGTTAGCTTCTGCCAAAAACAGGGACTGCAGGAGCCGGAATACTTGGTGGACCACAATGGGGTCCACATCACATTCTGGAAATCTGCGCCGAGCATACAAAAGACCATACAAAAGACCATACAAAAGACCATACAAAAAGACCCCGAGACCATACAAAAGGCCATACAAAAAAGTCTTGAAACACGCGGAATCACTGTAACGGATTTCCAATTAAATATCTTAGCGTTCTTCTTCCTCAATCCCGAGGCGACGCGCAAGGATTACATTGCCTCTGGAAAAGATATTTCCGAGGGAGGAACCATATCCAACATATCTAGGCTTCAAGAACTTGGACTTTTACGCCGACAGGGCGGACGCAAGGGCGGTCGTTGGGTAGTCGTCGTTGACGACTTGAATTAGACGGACAAAGGAGGGGGAAGAGGGGACTAAAGTCCCAACTGTTATCATGCCAGCCCGCAAGCGGTCTGTCGTGATACTCGCCTTATACAGTTGTCCCCTGCCTGCAGACGCCATTTTTTGCTCAAAAAACTAACTTTCAAAGAACGGTACAAAAGGATTATATAATAGGGAAATAAAAAAATGCTAATATAGCCTCAGAATAAGGACATATTATTGAAGAATGTAATTCAAAAAAGGTGAATGCTTATGGAACTGACGGACTATATCAAAGAAATCTTTGATGAAAGGAATTTTAATTTAGCACGATCATTTCAGGCTACGAAATTAAATCCTTGGTATAAAACCTATACAGAAGATTTGCCATCTGTTTTAAAAAAGCTTGTTAACAAATTAGAAGAAGCAAAAATAAAAGACAGCTACAAATACGAAGGAAGCATTGGAGCAGGAAAACGTGCAGAAGTTTTTTGGTTCGGCTGTAGACATCCTGATTTGGCTTTAACATGGAGCGATGGTTTTTACATCGTATATTTACTATCTAGTGATGGCAAGCGATTGTATTTGTCTCTGATACTAGGAACAGAGATTATTGCTTCAACTACAGAATTGGAAATTAAATCTCATCTATTAGAACAAGAAAAAAATAGAATTACGGCTGATTTAAAGGCGGTTGCCGGAGGGTCAGATGGTCTTGACTTGAGTACTTTCGACTTTGGAAACATTAAGTTGGGATGTTCACCATTAGCAAAAGCGTATGAAATTGCAAGTATTTTGAACATAATGTATGATTCAAAAGATGGGGCACCTTCTCAGGAACAGCTCGAGAATGATTTGAGCAATTTTTTAGTTGTTTATAAACGCTGTCGATTTATCTATAGTGGGAAAAAAGTACCTAATCGAAAATAGGATTTGTGTTAGAAATACAGATCTATTTAGTGTTCTCTTTTGTTGTTCCAAAGCCCCGAAGTCGGGCTTGCTGGGCCGGTTAACGGTCAAATATGAGCGAAACGGCAATGAATATGTATCTTTAGAATGATTAAAAGAGTAATTTTAGAATGTTATGACTGATAAGCTAAATCTGACGAGGAATGAGCCTTCAGCGCAAGAGTTGTCTAACTCTATGCGTTGTATGGGATACTCTTTAGAATCTGCAATCGCGGATATTGTGGATAACAGTATTACAGCTAAAGCGACGGAGATAGAAATTAAATTTCCTGTTTCTCCAGATGAAGTGTGCATCGCCATTTGCGATAATGGAAATGGCATGACCAAAGAAGAGCTTTTTGATGCGATGAAATATGGCAGCACGTTAAAGGGAAAGCAACGGTCTGAAGATGATTTGGGACGCTTTGGTATGGGCCTGAAATCGGCGTCTCATTCACAATGTCGCCGATTGAGTGTTGCTAGTAAAAAAAATGGTAATATTTCTGCCTATGTTTGGGATTTAGATGTCATTGATGAAAAACATGAATGGTTGATGATCGACTGTTCAGAAAATGACATCGCTAAAATTCCATTCGTTGATTATTTAAATCAAATAAAATCTGGAACAGTTGTTGTTTGGCAAGATTTTGATTTCATAAGAAAAGAGGCTGGTGAAGAATACAGCGAGATTGTTCGTCAACAAAATGATGTTGCGGACTATCTTTCTCTTATATTCCATCGCTATTTGTCTAAAGACAAAAAAGACCGTCTTTCAATAAAGATAAACAACTTTCAATTAGAACCGTTAGACCCTTTTTTGGAAAATCATCCTAAAACATCAGTAAAAAAGAACATCTCTATCCCCGTAAAAGATAGTGGGGGGATTGAGCGAATGATCTCAATTCAACCGTATATATTGCCTTTTCAAAAAGATTTGACAAAGGAAGATGAAAAAAAGTCTGGAGGCATAGAAAATTATAGAACGAAACAGGGATTCTATATATACAGAAACGAAAGACTGATCATTTGGGGAACTTGGTTTAATCGTCATCGCGATGAACTGACAAAATACGCTCGCATCAAAGTGGACATCCCAAATACATTAGATGATGTTTGGGGAATAGATATAAAAAAGCAAAATGCGAAAATACCCGCAAGCATTCGTCAAAGATTGACGAGAGCTGTAGATGAAGCGATGGATGCTTCTATAAAGAAACAGCAATATCGTGGGCGCATTGCAAAAGTTGACGAAAATTTGGAATATATTTGGAATCGAACAGAAAATCGAGGCCAATATACATATTCGATTAATCGAGAGTCAAAAATTTTCAAATTATTAGAAAGTCATCTTGATGAAGATGCGAAGTCCTATCTTGATATTGTCCTTGCAGAAATTGAGAAGAATATTCCGTTCCACCAAATTTATCTTGACAAATCCAAGAATGTCATTGATGAAACTGATAACGATGAAAGGATTGCAGAGATTGTTAATAATGCAAGAATGATGTTGCCTGTAGTCATGAAATTAAACGCCTCGTTATCGAAAGAACAAGCTGTAGAAAATATTTTTAAGTCAGAACCCTTTTGTAAACACCTCGAGCTTAAACAGAAAATTTTGGAGATGTGCTAATGCCGATTGATTTTAAGAAAGTCAACAACATTCTTCGTGTTGCAAAATCCTTTATAGAAATGAGTCAAACAGAAGGTGATTTGACTGAGGAAAAAATAAGCGAAGTTATTAATCAATCCGCTTTATTTACAAAAGTCAGCCTCAACTCCGAAGAATTTGAGGCGGTAAAAAGAGATTTGCAATATCAATATCAAGTTAAGTGTTCTCCTGGTCAAAGTATTTTGAATGATTACGAACAGGAAAAATGGTACGATGAAATAAAACCAAGTATTGAACCAAAATTTTGGAATAGATATAAAGATTATTTGATAGACGTAAAACATTTTAGTCCCAATGTTGTGAATACTTTGGGTGACGAGACTCTTGATGAAAAGTTAATGAATTGCGTTGGCAATCCGAAATCAGAAAGTAACTTCTTGAAACGAGGTCTGATTATTGGTGATGTTCAGTCGGGAAAAACATCTACTTATATTGGGCTGATGTGCAAGGCTGCCGATGCTGGCTATAAAGTATTTATTCTACTTACTGGAACCATAGAATCCTTGCGCCGTCAAACACAAGAACGTGTCGAAGAGGGCTTTGTCGGAATAGATATGTCTAGCAAGGGCGATGTTCGTGTTGGTGTGGGCCTAGATGGAAAACCTCTATTTGCAAAAGCCCTAACTTCACGTCAGCGCGACTTTACGGGTGGTGTAAATACGATTGCGGATAGTTTAGCTAATAATAATCAGGCAGTTGTTTTTGTAATAAAGAAAAATCCGACGACGTTACGGAATCTGACTGAGTGGCTCATTAAATTGAATGCAAATCCTAGAACAGGAAAAATCGATGAACCAATGCTTATGATTGATGACGAAGCGGATAACGCATCAATTAACACAAGCAAAAATAAAGAAGACCCAACGACAATAAATAAGCTGATAAGAGAATTGGCAAATGTATTTACAAAATCAAATTATGTTGGGTTTACAGCGACACCCTTTGCGAATGTTTTCATTGACCCTGAATCCACGGAAAAAATGGAAACGCAAGATTTATTCCCAGAAGATTTCATTGTAGCTTTGCCAACTCCAAATAATTATGTCGGGCCGACAAAAATCTTCTCAAATGATGGAATGTTCCATAATCAGCTTGTTTTTATAAATGATGCCGGCTGTGAAATTGAAGATGGAAAACAATTTTACTTTAAACACAAGAAAGACTGGCATGGGGAACTTCCTGAGAGCCTTACGGATTCAATATACGCATTTTATATAGCCAATGTATTGCGAGATTTACGCGGAGATGTTATTGAACATCGATCGATGCTTGTAAACATTTCTCGTTTTGTTGATGTGCAAAAGTATATTAAGGAACAGGTTGAAGAAATTCACGCAAATGCATATCGTGCGATCAAATTTAATGCAGGGAATTTAAAGGACCCTGTTATAAAGAGAATTCGTGGCATTTTTGAATCAATTTATTCTTCTGTAGAATTTTCTTGGAAAGATGTTTCCAAGAAAATGTTTGAATCTATAGAAAATATAAAGATAAGGGTGGTGAACAGTTCTAAGAGCTCCGAAAAACTGATATACCCTAAAAATGAATCTTTGCGTGTGATTGCAATTGGAGGCTTGGCTCTTTCTCGAGGATTGACGTTAGAAGGGCTCATTACTAGCTATTTCTATAGAAATACCAGTACTTATGATGTTTTGATGCAAATGGGTCGATGGTTCGGATACCGCAAAAACTATGAAGATTTATTTAGAATCTGGACAGCAGAAAGTTCTGCGGATTGGTATGCAGAAATTGCGGATGCAACAGAGCGACTAAAGTTAGATATGGAGGTTATGCGAGACAATAACCTGAAACCCAAAGATTTTGGTATTCGCGTTAGAAATAATTCTAACGAACTCCAAATTACCTCATATAATAAGATGAGGAATACAACGGATGTTTACGATACTAACGGTCTTTTTGGAGGCAGTGTTGAATCGCAATACCTTGAAGCCGATGCAAGCAAGCAAAAAGATAATTATGACGCTGTGTTGAATCTTGTGAAACAATGTAAAAATCTTGGTTTGCATTTAAAACGTAAAGAGAGCGAAAATTATAAGGGACGCTACATGCTTCAAAATGTTCCCAAGGATTTGGTGAAGGGATTGATGAAAACGATTTCTATATCTCCTTATTGCCTAGATTTTGCACCAAAGCAAATTGCAAACTTTATCAATGAATGTTCGGATTCCGCCATAAACTTTTTTGACGTGGCATTTATGGATGGTTCAGAAGAATCTCCAGTAGTGGATATTGACGGAGTTGAAATTCATAGAGTGGTAAGAAATAAGTGTAAATTTGATTCTGAACGCAACAAAATAAATATTGGCTCTAGAGGCAAATTGTGCGGTCCAGGTGACGGCAAAGTTGGAATTGTTGATTATAACGGAAGGGCAGCAAAGGATATTATTAAGGAAGCTGAAGAAATGTTCCGCAAAGAACATGATCCTGAAAAAAAGATGAAAACATTGCCTACCGATGCTTGGTTTGAGTATGTAAAAGATCGCAGGCCATTACTCATGATTTATTTGATGGATTTGAATTTGGAAGATGGGCAGAAAGATAATGTGAATTTCTCTAAGTTGAAAAAAGATATGCATTCATGTCCTTTTTCTGCGTTTATGATTGGCTTTCCGAGAAATGAAGAATGGTCTTCAATGAGCTTTACGAAATACAAGGCGAATAAATCCTACAACTATTATGATAGACATTTTGATGAGGAACTTGAGGAGGTTTAAAATGGATTACAAATCAAGATTTTCAGAGTTTAACAGGCCTTCGTTCTTTTCGCGAGTTGATGCCGACCATATCTTGGATTGGCATATTGGAATTGATGAAATAGGCCGTATGTCTATCGAATACAGATCGAACTTTACTGCACGACGCGTACAGGGGACGAAATATATAGAAGTCAATCAGTATAAGAATGATAAGTATTGCACAATTCGATTCTCCTTGTGTGATAAAGAGCTGAATGATTTGTTTTTCAAATTTTGCGAAGACATGGTGGAAAAAACACGCGGTTTGGAATCGGCCACTTTAGGCTACAACGCCGTTATTGATCGCTTTTCTCTTTGGAAGAAGATGTTCTTTTCTCCGAAAAACGAGATCCTTTCTGAAGAAAAAATAATGGGACTCATAGGAGAATTGCTTCTTTTGAAGAACATTCTTTTTGAAAAATATGGTATAGAAAAAGCAATAGATGGATGGAGCGGTCAGGATTGCACTCGTAAAGATTTTTCTTATGAAGATAAATGGTATGAAGCGAAGGCAATATCTTTTAACAAAGATACAGTTTCAATCTCGTCTTTGGAACAACTAGACTCAAATATCCCTGGCGAACTAGTGGTTGTTTTGCTCGAAAAAATGAGCCCTTCCTATACGGGCATAACGCTGAATCAACTCATTTGGGATGTATGCGAATCTATTAAAGCACAAGATGCTAAAGAATTGTTTTTGTCGAAAATAGAAAGTAGCGGATATGTATACAATATGGCCTACGATAGCTTTATGTTCGCATTAAAAAATATACGCCGCTTTAATGTTGACGATCTTTTTCCTCGATTAATTCCGTCGAACGTACCTTCTGGAATAGTGTCTGCTAAATACGAAATATCGCTTATTGCAATAAAAAATAAAGAAATCATCTGAATGGAATATTCCTTATGAATGACATCCAAGAATACAAGAAAGAATTTCTTCAAAGGCTGCGCGATGATTCCGCCATTAATGGAACAGACACGGAAGATGAGTTCATCAATCATATATTAGACTTGCTGACTGATTATGACGATCTGCAGTCTCCACAAAGAGTAAATTGTGGTGATAAAACCTGTTCTAATAACAGGAAAATGCGTATAGATGGCTATAGTATAGATGACGCTGACCACACATTGATTCTGTTCATTAGTGATTTTGAAGATGCTATTGAGACAACAAAACTTACATCAACTAGAGTTGATGAACTGTATTGGAGAATGTTTTATTTTCTAGATGAAGCGTGCAATGGAAAAATTAACGACTATTTTGATGACTCAGATGAAATGCTTGATGTCGCTTCATTCATTAGAAGTAAAGTAAATAATTCAAACAACGATGACCCTGAAAAAATTCTTAAAATAAAATTCTTGATTCTGACTAACAAAGAATTAGACACAAAGTTGATGAATCAAGATTTGATGAAAGCACCTAAGTTGAAAAGCCGAAAAAAGACCAAAAGCACAAAGAAAATAAAGAAAGATAATTTCAATGATATGCCCCTTGAGATAGATTTGTGGCATATTGAACGCATTTATGACCAAGAAAAAAATAATTTGACAGAAACAGTCCACATAGATTTTGAAAAGGATTATAATGTGGAAGGTATTCCTTGCATAAAAGGAAATTTGGGCGAAAATTTAGGCTACCAAGCATATATAGCGATTATTCCAGGAAAATTATTGGCTGATATTTATATTGATTATGGCAGTAAAGTCCTTGAAGGCAATGTCCGCGCATTCTTGGGAACTGGCGGCGCAAAAAGCGTAAATAGCGGCATTAGAAAAACGATAAATAACGAACCGCAAAATTTCTTTACCTACAATAACGGGATTGCGGCGACAGCTGCAAACATTGAATTTACTAAACAAGATACCCAGTTGTATATTACAGAAATTGATGATTTGCAAATTATCAATGGTGGTCAAACAACAGCATCGCTTGCAGAAGCTGTGTTAAAGAAAACCAATACATCGTTGGATGGCATCTTTGTCCCCATGAAACTTACTGTCATTGAAAATCGGGAATCCGAAAACGACGATGGCGTTAGTTTCTATGACCAAATGGTTCAAGATATTGCGAAATATGCAAATAGCCAAAACAAGGTAACTGCGGCCGACCTATTCTCTAACGACCCCTTCCATATAAAAATGGAGAGAATGTCAAAAACGTATCTTGCTCCACCAAAAAGGTATGCTATTCCGACGGCATGGTATTACGAACGAGCTCGTAAAAAATATAAGCAGGAACAACTTAAGCTACATGGTGAAAACTTAAAAAGATTTTTGGCTAAATATCCCAAAGAACAAATTATTACAAAAGAACAGCTGGCAATGTATTTGACTACTGTTGCTCAAAAACCGAATATTGTTGCAAAGGGAAAGAATTTTGTTATAAAAGAATTTAATCAAAGCATTCGCGAACTTTTTGGAAAAAATAAAAATCTTTTCAATGAATTCTTCTTCCATAAAAGTATCGCTTCGGCGATAATTTTCAGAACGGTAGATGAATATCTTGAAAAGAACAAAGATAGCGCGAAGAAACCGACTGGCTTTTGGTATAAAGCGGGTGGATTTAAAATGGATATTGTTCCATATGCCATTGCAAAAATCATCAGTTGTATTCCAGAAGACATGAGTATCGACTGGGAAAAAATATGGCAATGGCAAAAAATTGGTCCCGGTTTTATGAAAGAGGTCGAACGAGCGACAAAATTTACGAATGACTTTATTTGTGATTGCAATGGAATGATTGTTTCCGAATATTGTAAGAAAGCTTCTACATGGGAAAAATTTAAAGAAAAACCATATTCGCTAAAAGAAGGCTTTTTGGATGAGCTGATTCCATTGAGTATAGTGAAAAAGCAAGAACTGGATGCCTCTAAGGATAAGAAAGAAAACGATGGCTTGAAGGCATTAGTGGATTTTGTCAAACTGGGGCCCCAGTATTGGACGGCAATCATGCAGTTAGCAGAAGCCCGTGGAATAGGTAATAACGCTGAAAAAACAAGCCTTCTTAAAGCGATTTCTTATGTAAAAAAATATACTCTGCCCACTTCCAATTCTATTCCGATTGCGGTCAAAAAAATGATGGACGACTGCTATGCGGTTAAAGAAAAATTGATATCTTTGGGAGTGAAGGTAAAATGAAGTTTTTAGACCTCTTCGCTGGCGCTGGTGGTCTTTCCGAAGGTTTTGTTCGGGAAGGTTTTGAGCCTGTTGCTCACGTAGAGCTTTGGGACGCCGCCTGCTATACACTTAAGACGCGTGAAGCATTTCACTACTTGGAAAACAATGGTCAAGGTGAGGTGTACGCCCAATATCTCAGAGGCGAAATTACTCGTGATGAACTTTATGCTCATGTCCCAAAGGAACGGCTCGATTCTGTAATATGCAAGGAAATTAGCGATAACACTTTGCAGTCAATTTTTAAAAAAATCGATGAACTGAAAGGCAATGATGATATAGACTTGATCGTTGGCGGACCACCATGCCAGGCCTACTCTCTTGTTGGTCGAGCTCGAGACCCAAATGGTATGAGAGATGATGCAAGAAATTACTTGTATCAGTATTACGCCCGTTTTTTGGACAGGTATCAGCCAAGTTTTTTTGTTTTTGAAAACGTATTGGGTCTGCAGAGCGCCAAAGATAAAGATGGAAACCTGTATTTTGATTTGATGCGTCAAAAATTTGAAGAGGTTGGGTATCGTACGAAGTATAGAGTTCTTTCTGCAGATGATTACGGAATATTGCAAAAACGTAAGCGTATTATTCTGATTGGGAAAAGAACTGATGCCGATTTTGATTATCCTGAATTAGATGTCGTCCAGCATCATTTTACGGTAAAAGCCGCTTTATCAGGTTTGCCTCCACTAAAAGCGGGCGAAGGAGATGTTCATTCTTGTCAGCGCGTAACCAATCATAGTCGATGGTTGGATGAGGCTCAAATAAGTACAAATCTTCCTATTACATTTCATTACGCGCGTCCTAACTGTGATAGAGATTTGAAAATTTATAGGAGAGCGGTGTCTTTGTGGAACAACGGTCAAAGGCGATTGAGCTATGATAGACTTCCTGACAAATGGAAAACTCATGCAAATCAGACTACATTTCTTGATCGATACAAGGTTGTTGCTGCAAACGAAAAGGCTTCTCAAACAGTAGTGGCTCATATTGCAAAAGATGGGCATTACTACATTCATCCTGATATTGAACAAAATCGCTCAATTACGCCACGAGAAGCTGCTCGTTTACAGACATTCCCAGATGATTATTATTTTGAAAGTACGTCTGGAAAACCAAGTCGTACAGATGCTTTTAAACAAATCGGCAATGCCGTTCCCGTTCTTTTGGCGCAAAAAATTGCCGCAAAACTAGTGGAGGTATGGGATGAGTAGTGAAAAGTTTGTCATTCGTCCTGCAGGCAGGCACATACTCACTATTGGCCGAGATCTTATACAGGATCCTTGTGCTGCAGTTATAGAACTTGTAAAAAATGCTTATGATGCAGATGCTACTAAAGTTTCACTTTTTTTCAAAAGGGATCTTTTAAAGCGATCCGTTAATATCGTTATCCATGACGATGGACATGGAATGTCTCGAGATGTCGTGACTACGAAATGGATGGTTCCTTCTATAAATGATAAGGAAATAAGGAAAAAAAGCCCTAAAGGAAGAATTCTGCAAGGAAGAAAGGGGATAGGCCGCTTTGCATCCTCAATATTAGGTAATAAATTACATCTTGAAACAGTCTCAGGAGATGAAAAAGTCACTCTTGATATTGATTGGGACGACTTTGAGTCTGCCCAATATATATCAGATGTTCCCATTTCAATCGAAACAGAAAAAACGACATTGTCAAATGGGACAACGCTTTCAATTTGTGGTGGAATAAGTTCTTTCCTAGAATGGAACAAGGATCGATTTAATAATCTTGTAAAAGAGTTAAAAAAATTAATAATTCCAAGACCTCAATTTTTAGTTGATAATGAAAACAATGTTTTCGACATATATTTAAAAATAGAAGGCTTTGGGGAAGGGGATATTAAAGAATCTAAAATAGAGCCATTCCCATTATTTGATCTTTTTGATTATAGTATATACGGAACGGTGAATAAAGACGGATTAGGATTCTTGGTGTATTCTCAGCAAAATGTTCGCAATTCAATCGAAGAACGTATTGAATTTAATTACGGGAAAGAATTATCATGCGGAAATGTTGGATTTGATATAAAGGTTTTTGATAGAGAGGGCAGTGCTATTGATGCCTTAATTAAGCGCGGGCTTAAAACGAAAGATGGACACTATTTAGGAAAACTTGAAGCAAAAAATTTATTGAATATGTACAATGGAATTGGGGTCTATAGAAATGACTTCCGGATACGTCCTTTAGGAGACTCCGACTATGATTGGCTTAAGTTGAATGAAATGAGAATTCAAAACCCATCAATGAAAGTTGGTTACAACCAAGTTATGGGAGCCGTTCATATTGAAAGTGAAGATGAATCGAATTTGATAGAAAAAAGCGCCCGTGACGGATTGAAGGAAAATGACTCTTATCAGTGTCTTATTAAATTAACAAGAGCAGTTTTAGTTGAGCTGGAAAAACGGCGTTTTTCATATAGAGTAAAAGCCGGCCTTAGTCGAACGGCAAAAAAAGTGGGCAAACAGATAGAAAGTCTTTTTTCTTTTGATAGTTTAAAGAAAGATATTGCAACATCCCTAAAAAAGGGAAATGTTGCACCAATGATTGCGAATAATATCTTGGAAAAAGTCGATAAAGCAGAAAAAGAAAAAAGCGAAGCAGTAAAAACAATTCAGGAGGTCCTTGCTCAATATCAAGGGGAAGCTACATTAGGAAGAATGATAAACGTTCTTATGCATGAAGGACGCAAACCTTTGAGTTTCTTTAAAAACCAAATTCCATTAATTAAAGATGATATTGCAGAATACAAAAAAACGAATGATGGTGAAACGCTGAATACAATATTTTCGATTGTACCTGAGATTTCTTTAAATTCAGAGATGCTAGTAACGCTATTCAATAAACTTAATCCGTTGGCGGTAAAAAGAAATTCAAAGAAAATAGATGTTCCTCTGCTTGCGACAATATCTGATTTTTTCAAAATATATGAGAACGAGCTCCACGGATTTGCGGTTTCTGTAAACATATCGACAGGAAAAGAATTTTATTTTAACTGCCGCAAGGAAGATTTATATTGTATTTTTGTTAATCTTATCGAAAATAGTATTTATTGGATTACTGAAAAAGTTTGTAAAGAAAAGGAAATTTCAATTTTCATAAAAATCGAAAACGGCACTATTGATTATATAGATTATAAAGATAGTGGACCCGGTATTGAGAAAAATTTGACGGATGATCAAACCATATTTGAACCTGGTTTCTCGACAAAACCAGGAGGAACAGGTTTGGGATTGAGTATAGCAGGAGAAGCTGCAGAAAGATGTGGTATGGATTTGTCTGCTATAGGATCTGAAGATGGAGCGTATTTCCGTTTACAAAATAAAGGGTAAGGGACAATGAAAATTTTATTAGTTGATGACGAAAAGTCTGAACATAGCAACGCAGGCGCTTGGGCAAAAAAAATCTCTCACATTGTTGCTGTAGCAGAAAAACATTCTGATGTTATGCAGATAATCGATCGAATAGTACAGGATGTTCATTCTGATCACACGGAAAATGAGAATGGGGAGAAAAAAACGAACCTTATAGAAAACCTACTAGATGCTGTTCGACAATATGATGACGCAAATTTAGGTAGCGTCAGATCTAATGCTCATGAAAACATTTTTGAAGTAGTTAGCGCAAAGACTATTACGGAAGCTAAAGAAAAAATGAGTGATGAAATTGACATCGCAATTGTTGATATGAAAATGGATGAAGATCGAGATAATGGCGGCGAGGACATTGTAAATTACATAACAAATTTGTGTCTTCGAATACCGGTATATATATATTCGGCCACGACCACCGACATTTCTGTTAACTACTATATAAAAATAACAAAAGGCGAAAAAAGTTTCGCCCATCTATTGCTCGATTGCTATGCGCTGCATAAAACAGGAATAATTAATATAATTAAAAAAAGAGCTTTAATCGACAAAAAATTATTGGAGATATTTCAAAACAATCTAACAATTTCACTTCGTGAATCTAATTGGCTTAAATATGCGCTAAAAGACTCTCAAAAAACGGAACAAGCTTTATTGCGCTATACGCTAAACCATATGCAACAGTTCTTGGATGAAGATAAAGAAGAATATTATCCAGAAGAAGTTTATATATTTCCTCCAATTAAGAAGAATCTTCAAACGGGATGCGTTGTTCAGTGTAAAAAAACGAAGCGTTATCTACTGGTTGTGTCACCAGCATGCGATTTAGCCAATAATAAAACGGAAAGGATTCAGCTCTTGGAAATTGAAAATCTTGAAGAAACGATTGACAATCGCTGCAAAAAAAATAAAGATAATCAGGATAGGTTAAAAAACAATACATTTTCACTATTTTACCATTACTTGCCTAAAACAGGTTTTTTTCCTGGCGGTTTCATTAATTTTCGCCTGATTCATTCTGTGAAGCCAAGGCAAATGAAAAAATTCTTTTCTGAACCCATATTACAAATATCCGCATCTTTTTGCAAAGATGTCGTTTCCCGTTTTTCATCATACTATGCTCGACAAGGTCAGCCTCTAATTAAAGAAATTTTGTAAAAAAAATGACATTTTTTGTCGTATATTTTTTCTAGATTTTGTTCTATGCCAACAGTAAAAAAAGACATTCAAGAAACTAACAAGAAAATCTCTCAAGTAAAGAAGATCGTTAAGAAACGTGTTGAAGCCTTAGAATATGGCGATGTTCAACAGACTCCTATTTCTGAGGGTACGAATTGGAAAGATTTAGAGTTTTCAAAACCAGAAAAGACCATACGCATAGGAACTATGTTTAGTGGCATTGGCGCCATTGAGCATGCATTTCAACGTCTTGGATTAAAGCATAAGATCGCTTTTGCGGGTGACATTGAACCTAATTGTAAGAAAAGCTATTTTGCAAACTATGAGATTGAAGAAAAAGACTGGTTTACGGACATTAGGGATTTCGATGCAAAACCCTATGCCGGGAAAGTCGACTTTATAATTGGTGGAGCTCCGTGCCAAGCTTTTTCTATGGTGGGTAAGCGCTTGGGTTTTGAAGATGCTCGTGGAACGCTTTTTTACGAGTTTGCTCGTGTGGTGAAAGAAACCTCTCCTAAGGTATTCCTGTTTGAGAACGTCAAGGGTCTGCTCAATCACGACAAAGGACGAACTTGGCATGTTATGCATGACATTTTTGAAGAGTTGGGCTATACTGTTTATTTTAGAGTTCTGAACAGTAAAGACTATGGCATCCCTCAGCATCGAGAACGCGTGTATTGCCTTGGCTTTAAGAATAAAAAGACAAAATTTGAGTTCCCTGCTCCAATTCCGCTTGAATACAAAATGTACGACTTCCTCGAAGACTACATAGACACAAAATATTTCTTGAAGGAAAAAGGCATTAAATTCGTCACTAGCCAAAAGAATCGTGAAAAGTGTTATACGCAAATCAATGGTGACATTGCACTATGTCAAAAGAGAAATCAGCAGTTCAACTGGCATGGCGACTTTGTGTATCATCCAGATTCTAAATTGACGCCTTCAGACGAAGCTTTTGATGAATTCATTTTTGATGTAAAGGATGTTGAAGAAAAGTACTACCTGTCTGACAAGGTCAAAAAATATGTTTTAGCTGGTGGTACTAAAAATTTCAAAACATCAACTAAAACGGATTTGGATATTGCACGACCGCTTCTGCAGTCGATGCACAAGATGCATCGTGCAGGCGTAGACAACTACGTAACTCACAAAGGCCGTATTCGCAAGTTGACTCCTCGTGAATGCCTTCGCTTAATGGGATTCAAGGACTCCTTCAAAATAGTTGTTTCTGATACGGCAACATATCAGCAGGCCGGTAATAGTATCGTTGTTGATGTTTTAATCGCCTTATTAAAACAGATGGATATTACAAAATACGGAGTGTAATATGAAAATCGCAGGGCAGTACACTTTTGCAGATGTCTACGACAGCATAATCACAATCCCAGATTGCTTTGTCCTGACGAAAAATAAAATTGGGACCGGAAATGGAGAGGCTAAACTATATTTTGGCTCTAAGCCCTCTATGAGGAACTTTTTTGGTGAGGCAGGTTTCTCCGCTAAATGTTTCCTCTTGAAGCAGGACTTGATTTCGTACATGGAGACAATAAAGGCTGAATATTTAAACCCATCGTACGATTATCGTGGTAAATCTCTTTTTGCAACTCTGTGGCAGGAACGATACAAAAAGGTTCAATCACTAGATGATGTAATTTATTTTCATGTTCAAGACCAAGAGCAAATTGATGGACCTCGCGGTTACATTAATTCGAATGACGAAGGTTATTATTTAATAAGAGAATTGTCCTTACCTCTTGTTAGTTATATATCGGCAATGCGAGTCGAAGCGACTGATGGCTCATTTTGCTTTTACCTAAAATTATTTGTTGATTTTGAAGCGATTGAAACAAAGAAAAATGGCCCGCTTGTTTTCAATTATGGAAGAAGTACCGATTACGTCAAGGAAAAGGCCGTAAAATACGATGCTGGCGGAAAAAAGCAGAATAAAGACAACGGTCGTATTGGCCAAGAAAAATATCGTAACGCTTTGCTTGAAGAATGCCCTTTCTGCCCAATAACAATGATCAATGATGAACGTCTGCTTGTTGCAAGTCATATAAAACCTTGGGCAGTTTGCGATGAGAAAGAAAAAATTGATCCTAAAAATGGATTTATCCTATCACCACTTTTTGATAGGTTGTTTGATCAAGGCTTCATCACATTTACAGATGATAAACATGTATTGATTTCTCAATGGTTAACGCCGAAAAATACGCAGCGTATTGGCCTGAAGAACGATTCGTATATTCAGCTTCTTCCTATAGATGATGCGAGAATGTCATATTTGGAATATCACAGAAAAAGCGTATTCAGGGGGTAGATATAATTATGAAAGAAATCCTCAAAGAAAAATCGGCCGCAACTTTTTATAGAATGGTTATGGCTCAGGTACAAAAATATGACGAAAATTTCTCAAAATTATCGTTATATTTTCAAAAAACAGGGACTGGTGATAGATTAAAAATAGACAAACCCCATTTTGCATGTTGTGTGGACGCGTTGCCAAATAGGAAATCTGATTACGATGAATCTGTAACATGGACTCATGAAGGAAAAACATACTGCCTGTATTTAGAATTTACACCAAAAGATTTAGAAACAGCGTTTATTCCAAAATTTAATGTGGCATATGCGAATGTCTTTTCTATAGAAAAGAACGCAGGCGAATACATACTAACCTCCTTACAAGAGAATGCAGATGAAACTATAGATAGAAAGAATTCATCTGATGGAATTAAATTTAATGCATGTTTAGAACAAAAAATCTTCTTCGGCGCTCCTGGTACTGGCAAGTCTTTCAAGGTTAATGAAGCCGTTCAAAATCAACAGGTGTTCCGCACCACGTTCCACCCAGATTATGATTACGCGCAGTTTGTCGGTGCCTACAAGCCCAAGAAAGATGGGAATGCAATCACTTATTCCTTTGTTCCGCAGGTTTTCGCGAAGGCTTACGCTGCCGTTTGGAAGCTGTATTTGCAGAGAGATTCCCGTGATTCTATCGGGGCTTCGCCCCTCCAGAATGACAGCGGGAAAGATATTCAAGTCTATCTCGTTATCGAAGAAATCAACCGCGGGAACTGCGCCCAGATTTTTGGCGACATTTTCCAGTTGCTTGATCGTGATAGTGCTGGATTCTCGCAGTATGCAATTGATGCAGATTGCGATTTCGCCGATTGGCTCAAAGAAGATTCCGTCCTGAAAACCGTTTGGAGCGACTACGAAACTAAAGTTGGCGATGGCAAGCTCAAGCTTCCGCCGAACCTGAACATTCTCGCCACCATGAACACCAGCGACCAGTCGCTGTTCCCCATGGACAGTGCGTTCAAGCGTCGCTTTGACTGGGAATATGTGCCCATCAATTACGAAAAATCCGAAGCTGATTTTATCGTCGGCGATGCCAGTTTCAATTTCAAGTGGCTTGATTTCTTAAAGAAGGTCAATGCGGACATTTACAAGGTAACGCAGAGCGAAGACAAACAGATGGGCGAATTTTTCATCAAGCCCAAGAACAAAGATTACGTTACACTTGATGAATTCCGTTCCAAGGTCCTGTTCTATCTGTGGGATTCCGTCTATAAGGAT
>OCTW011334703.1_pt1 | contig 18598 bp, 18 predicted proteins | sample 1539671 | NCBI WGS metagenome assembly OCTW01 (sample SAMN02144230, study PRJEB22623) | gut metagenome | biome: sheep rumen | host: Ovis aries | place: New Zealand
GACCCTTGTTGTCAATTTTAGTATGAGGTTTAGTACTTTCACAAATAGACTTTATGTAAGCTTCACCGTCACCATCTAGTTGGATTCCAGTATTTTTTAGCAAGTTCTCTGGGAAAGATTTAATAAACCTATACCGTTTATTCTTTCCCGATTTCTCCACTATTCATGAACCTCTCTACATTTGCAGTGTATATCTTTTTAAGGTCTGGGTCACTTGCAATTTCAAAACCTGTGGTAATTCCGATAGAATAAGCTATTCTTAAAACTTTATTGAAGCAATCTTCAAGAACTGTTTCATATCCAATATTAAGTACATAGTCTGTGGTATTGTTTAACAGTTCTGCCAACATAAGTTCAACAAGCTTTTTACCGGTTTCAGTATTCTTGAAATGTGCCGGAAGCCAGTTTGTAATTTCTTTTGATTTTTTAACGAGATTTTCTTTGGAAATCTTTTTCCTTTCAGTCATATTTGCAATGATACCGTCGTTAAAAGAGTCTAAGAACAATCTGGACAACAATGGTTCCATGACTTGTTTTAATGCTCTTTCATCTGTTATGTCCTTAGCGGAATCAATTACAGTATTTATACGATTCTTGAAAGCTTCTGAGTTTATAAAATCACTCGATGTCATATAAATTTAATCCTCCGAATATTTAGTTCGGAGGATTTGTTTCCAAAAGTTATTCTAAGTTATCAAGCTTTTCTATACTATCATCGAAGTTTGACAGATAAGAGTTCTTGAGGTTCTCTTGAAGACCTGCCATATCCAATCCGATACCTGGAATAGTATGTGCCTGTTCCTCAGTTACTGGGTATAATGTGTATCCAAATGCACCGGCAGTAGCTGCAGTCTGAGGATTTGGCTTAACTTCCATAATTTCAGGGTTACGCCAAGACTTGATTTTCAAGTTAGATACATAACCAACTGCCCTAGGTCTTACAGAAGGTGGAATAGCTACAACCCAGTAGTCTGTCTTGCTTCCGACTGTACACATAATGTCGAATGCAGTATAAGTTCCGGCTGGTTGCGACTGCAGTTCTTTTTGTGCTTCAATCAACTTTGCAGGGTCTACACCAGATTGAACGTCGAATTTAATCTTTGGCATACTTGCACCATTCTTCTGAACGTTTAATCTTGACTTCCAATCAGAAAGCTCCTTGTATACGTAAGGGTATTTCTTACCTTCTCCTAAGTTTGCCTGCAAAGACAACTTAGCTCCACCAGTAGCACTCTTGATAGAATCCATAACACTGTTGCTTGCCCAAGTAATCTTGAAGATACAATCATCAATGTCTTTACGAACTTGTTTCTGTTCATAAATAGAAACCTTTTCGTTGAACTTTTTAGCTACTTCATTTGTAGTAAACTCTTTTGATTCATATCTATAAACGTCATCAAATGGAAGCTCGGCATACTTCTGCTTCTGTGGAATCCAAATGTATCTCTGGTCTTTAATGTTTGCAGTACCATTCTTACATTTTTCCAGATAAGACAAAGCTACGGAACTGTCTACATACTTAACCTTCAAGTAAAGAAGCATAGTTCTATCTTGTTGAAGTTTAAGGTCATTGTCAATAACACTCTTAATTTTCTGAATGTTACTGTTATCAATGTCATAGTATGAAACACGATAAGTATGTGAATCACCTTCAAAGATGTTTGGTTCTTCTGTGCCACTGTAAGGATTGAACTGTTCAATCTGTTGACATACAAGTGGAATAGCACCTTCAAGCTCACGCATTCTGTAGAGTGTACCATCAACCTTATTACAACGTGAATTGATGTAGAACTTACGGTATTCGTACAGTACATTTAGGTATGCGTACATGAAGTTATCTACGGTTTCATCTTTATGGTCATGGAAGTCGTAGCGTAAAGCTCTTACTTCATTATAAATGTATTCATAATCATTGTAGCTCCAAGAGTATGAAGTAATGCCAACATATTTTGACATCTTGCTAACAAACTCAGAAAGTCTGTTTACCTTTGAATCAAAAGCTCTTTGAATATAGTATTTGCTTGAATAATCACCAAAGATGTTGTAAGCTTTTTCAATCCAGTAGTGATAGTAAATACTAGATTCATTTCTGGAATCAGAAATTGGCAAAGTCTTGGAAAGAATGTTTTTATTTACAGTCTTTTCAATAAGCTGTCTTACTTCATTCCAGTCAACATCCTGGAATACTTCTCTTGCTTTCTTAACCCAAGCCAATTCATGGTTAGCAGCTTTAATGAGAACACGCAAACCTACATCGTTCATTGTAATAACTGGATACAAATAGTCACTTATGTTTTTATGGTAAGTATCAACAGGCTCCTTGAACCTAAAGAACGTAGATGTAGAGAATATGTTTCTTAGCATAGCCCTTATACCAGGGTCTTTTGACCAGATACGTGCATACTGCTTTACACCGGCAGCAGCAATAAAGTTATGTTGAGAACCAGCTTGTGGTGGAACTACATATCTTAATGGTAAGTTATTATCCAATGTATAGAATGGATAATAGTAGCTAATGTCCTGCATACGAACATTTCTAATACCAGAACCATAGATTCTTTCCAAGTTCATGTAATCATTTGGATTTTCAAAAACATTCTCTGGTGGATTAACATTAAAATACTCCAACCCTGGGAATGCAGTTGCATAACCCCAACCATACATAATGTATTCATTTCCGTCACGTCCAATGTGTGCCCATTCCTGTGTAGGAATACCTTCCCATACAGGGAATGTAGAGAATCCGAATGGAGAGTTCGTAAGTTTTGCGCGTTGTGTACCTTCTGGTGGTACATCGATGTTAGCTTCTTGACGATTACCTGCATACATAAGAGCATCCAAGTTATTCCAAGGTCTTGTACCATAGTTACCATCTTGTTTGAAGCCAGTAAATACCTTTTCAACATGGTCCATATCCACTTCAATATATGGTACATAGCCTATAATAATACGTGAGTGCCAACACCAGTCTGTATGACACCAGTGCCTTTCACGTACAAGATACCATTCCCAGTATTGTGCCGTATATGTACTACGTCTAACCGGAACCTTAAAGACTAGGTTTGGACCATTGTTATATCTATCCCAGAAACTTGTTCCTGGTGCAGACTCAAATAAGTATACATCGTGCCAACCAGTTTCAGAGTTTCCAGTTACATATTCCATGAAACGCATGTCTTCACGCTTTCGAATATCTGCGTGTCCATATGCAGTATTCTGGTAATACTGGTTTCCACTGTATGGGAATGAGAGTCTATAACCGTTATGTCGCCAGTAAGCACACGAAACACTTAAAGCCGTACTTTGAGCACTTGTAGGGGAATTTTGAGCAGGTAAGCCATGTTTACTCCACTTTGCCCAGTATCTCCACCACCAGTGGTCACCATACCATTTACACCAAACATTGTGATGGATAAATCCGTTAGCAAGTGTCCACAATGAATTGTTAGAAGCATTAGGATTTGAATGCATCAAAGGTCGCTTCATGTAGTATGTTTCCCATTGTGTATAAGTACAATAGTATACATACCTTACACGGTGAGCATTAAGTTGGTATACACCACACTGTCCATGATAGTGTCTTGTAGTGTACCAGCTATTATATCCGTATGTTGAGTATCTTTCAGTAGACCAGATACACAAGTATCCCATTCTACCCCAATAGTCTTTACTATAACTTAAAGAGTAACATTCACGCCAGCTATCATAGTACCAGTTCCAGTACCAGTTATACCAGTAAGAACTACCACCATAGTAGTGTGCGTATCTGTTCCAGTTATTCCATTCATACCAAGCATTCCAGTAGTAGTGTGGACAACTTGGGTAGTAGTCTGAATTATATGGGTTACACATGAATGATACTGGTGTAAGATATCCAGTACCTTCTGTTTCATATGACCAACCACGTCCAATACTGTAGAACCAGTTACCATTTATATAACCGTAAGGCGTAGAAGACCAAATCCAGTGTCGCATTAAACAATAAATAGCCTGTTGTGTAAAGTCACAGTGTCCTACTTGTAACAAACTACGGCATCTAGAAGGGCTTCTGTATGGTTCACCATCTCTTGCATTAGCACCAATAGCTGCGTATCTGTCTTCCATTCCCTGGAAGTTTTGGTTAGCGTTAGAAGAAAGGTTTCCTGCTTGTAATCTTGGAACATTTCGAAGGAACTCATTATCTTTTTCAAAATAACCTTCTACTGTTCTTGGGTTCAGGTTTCTTCCGTGTGGACCACCATACAAAGCAGGTGACCACATAGATACACCAGTATCTCTAGCGTATTTACCGTTTTCATCAGCGTCGGCATCAACCATAGATGTAATGTATTTTCCTACACCACTTGTTCCCGGCTGACTTGTACTTGTATTATTTCCAAATACTGTACCCGCGCCACCGAAACTATTTCCAGGTCGTGTTCCATTGCTATTACCAACGCCAAGTCCAATACTAGCACCACCGTTAGCTCCACTTCCATTACCACCCGCGCCATTAGCTCCGTTACCACTATTAGCACTTGAAGTAGATAATGCAGTTGCAAAGTTAGAGTTCTGCTCTTTCTTTGCAATGTTCATAGCAGCTTTTTGTTTGCTACTGCGTTTCAAGAAGAGCTTCAAGATACGAGAACCTTTAATTCTTACTTTAAGAATCTTATAGTCGTCTTCATCTTCACCTTCATCAACATCTGGTGTATCTTGACCTGGCATAGGAATCTGCTGACCAGTATTATTATCATACTTTTCCTTAGAAACTACAATAGGTGAATAAGGGTATACTGCATTCTTCTGGAATGTAGTTACAATAGTCTGATTTGCACCAGGAACGTTTTCCTTTACTTCATATTGGGATTTATCAAATCCTAAGTCATCGTTTTCTGCATACAATGCAGAAATAATCTGTTGTATTGTACCGTCAATTTTACCATCTTTATCTTTCTGGTCTTCGAATGTTGCAGTTGCTGGGTCTAGGCTCATGTGAACAATGTCAACAGATGAAAGTCCATCATCTGGCGTTGTATAAAGAACCTGCCAGTATTTCATAGAATCCCAGTTCATCCAGCCAGAATAAGCAGCACCAATCTGGTCATCACGCATAATCTTTTCACGTAATTTCAAGCTACCATAATGATTTGCAGAGAATCTGTTACCGTCACCACGAGCATAATTACTAAGATTACCACTGTTAAATCCGTCCAGAGCAACAGTATAGAACAAGTCCAAACCATCACCACGGTCAGTAGATAAGTAGTTCAACCAATAAACTGAATAAGGGAATGAAGATGGTGTCCATTCCTGTAAGTTTGGTACTGGAACACCTTCCATTGGTGTTTTAGATACTGCACAGTTCAAAGCTCCGTAAGCAAGTGCCCTTGTGTCACGATATCCAGAAGGGTTATCTTCCAGAATACGGTTTGTAAGTGTCAAGTATGATGGAGCTTTACCTTCTTTTCCGGAAAGCAAACCTTCCTGAATGTAAATAGAAATGTCCCATTCAGTTAAGTATGTAGAAACAATACCGGTACACTGTTCAAAAATATGTTGCAAGAACGAAATGTTATCATTGATAGCTTTATAAGCCGGCAAACGATAAGTAGGATTCTTACGCATACTAAGAAGTCTTGCAGTATCATATGTAATAGAGTCCAAGTCTACATCATTCTCGTAAACCCATTTCTTTTCTTTCTTGTCCCAACGTCTGGTCTTAATGTAATAGTCTACATTGTAACTTAAAGATGTTGTATCGCTGAAATTGTTTGCAGTGTATGGTGGAAAGAAAAAGTTTACGTATTGCTCTTTATAAGGTGGAACAACATTAAACCACCTTTGTTCCCAACCGTACCAAGGCCTATAAACCCAACTACTGTATGAACCAATGCCTGGAATTTCTGTTTCAAGTCTAAGGTTTAATGTTGTATCAATTCTTCCGTATTCATCGTACTGACCAAATAAGTCGTAGTTAGGAATAGTCTTGCCGTTAGTATTATAAAAGTATTCCTTGATACCTACTACTTTTCCAAGACGATAATCAATGTCGCTTCCAATAGGTGACATGTATGTGTCCAAGAATAACTGTACGAACTCGGTGGCTTGCATAGATTCTACTGCCGCTTCAATAGTAGCAGATTCTGCGTCACTTAAAGTACTGGCAACGATAGGGCTTTTTGCAGATGTGGATATTTCGGATGGAGATGTTCCAATTAAAGCATCTCTTGTTTTAAGTTTAAGAAATCGGTTATAATCAGTAGATGGCTTCAAACCATTTCTGTTCATAAGAGAGTTAATGTTATTTCTGGTGTTGTAGAGACTTTCTATACGTTGTCTATAAGCAGCACCATTGGTTTCTGATTCTGTATGGAACAACAGGGTTTCGTTAGTATTTACGTTTGTAATGTCCCCGCTTCTGTCTTTTTCTATGCTAGGATTTCTCAATTTCGTTACTCCGAGTATTCGTTTATGATTAATTAGTCTATGACTTGATTTCTTAGAAATCTTTCTTAAATAACTAATTTATTATATGACTCTTAACGAACTCCAGAACAGATATCACAATTCATCTATGTCTCACGATACAAAATCCAAGTTAAAAGCTAAGGGTTATTTGGACATTATTAATTTATACAGACAACAATGTAATTCTAATGAAAGCGAACCAGTAATGATTTCGCTTGTTGCAGAATCTTACATAAAAACCCAGGAACAAGTTTATAGCCTTATAAAAAAAGAAGAATATCGACAGAAAATCCTGGCTGCCAGAGAATGTGTAGTTCAGTATGCTACTTCTGATGAAATCTCTGTGATTTTATCAAGATTAAGCTTTGATGACAAATCTTTGACTAATTATTTAAACTACTTGAAAGGAGCTGGGTATATGAACAGGATTAGGTATAACGACCTTCTTTCTGCTTATAACCTATTGGTATTGTAATGTTAAATTTGACACAAGTAAAAGCAGAAGAACTCAAAAATGTAAGTGGATTACAAGACGTTTTCCCTTTCTCATACAAATACCTTTGCAACCCAGAGTATCTTCAAGAAAAGTATGAATGGTATTACATAACAGACGACCAGTTCAATGACCCAGAAGAGAGAGAAACCTGGTTGGCATTGATTTGTGTAACAGAAGATAAATACATTTACGGCGATAATCTTCACTTATCTGTAATAGAAGTAGCTTCACCTATACGTGGTATGTGTGTAGGTACACGTGTTATAAATAAACTTATGGAAATTGCACTAGATAATAACTACACAACTTTAACGTTACATATAAAAGACCCGGCTTTAACATCTTTCTATGAACGTTTTGGTTTCCGTGAAGTACAAAATCTTGGAGGAATGGTGTTTCACCAGTTAGACTTATAAATGCTTTTAATTTCAGATGAAGAACTCGAAGACTTACAGAAGTCTGCATTGGAAGAGTTCTATTCAGACTTTTTGAAAAAGCTCGAAGACAGTCGATTAATGGATATTGATTATAGTCAACCTAGGGCTTTTATTTTTGAATTATTCAAGGCAGTTCTTATAGGAAAACAAGAATACGTAAGACTTTATAGCCTTGTAGAAGATGTAATGCTTAATAGAAAGTACTTGTTCTTTTTTGATAAAGTTCACACAAAGCAAGAAATCTTAGACTTTATAGCGAAAATTTACTAAATAATAAAGTACATATTCTACGGGAGATTTTTATAATGAAATTTACAGAAATGGAAGACATAAATAAAGAAACAGATAATTCTGCAAGAGAAGCATTTATGGATTTGCTTGAGGGCTTACAGGATTACGTTAATAATGATTTCTACAATGAAAAAGTAGAAAAGCCAGAACAAGTTTCTAAAATCTATAATACAATTTCAGACTTGGAAGCAAAGTTTTCAGATTATGAAGACGCTTGCAGTGAAGATGAAAAATCACAAGTAGCAGATTACTGTACACAGATGTATGACGTAATTGATGCTCTTAAAAAGTTTGCAGATACTTACGAAGAAAAAAAAGATGAAGCCGAAGAAAAATCAGATGATTATGCAGAAAAAGTAGATGAAGCTTTCAACGAAAATCCAGAAGGAGCTTTAGAACAGGCTGGTTTAACAAACTAAGGAGAAATGTTAAATGAATAAATACTTTAATGACATAGACCTTTCAAGAGCAGACGTGGCAAAAGTAGACGCTTTAATAGCTAACACTGTAAAAGCTCTATTCACTGGTGTTCAAAGCTCATCAGTTAAGTTTTTCGACAAAACACTTGAAAAAGAAGAAGATTATCAGTCATTAATCAATGAAATTCTTACAAGTGCTTTTACTAATGCAGACGACATTAATAAATGTAAAGCATTGTTTGCTATTTACATTTCCGGATTGGACTTGAACCAGTCAAACATGTTTGGATTAATTAAGCTTCTTATTACTGCAATACGCTCTTGTGGTTCATTAACTGGCGTAGATGTATTCAAAGTATGTCGTAAATATATAGATGAGATTTCAAATCATAAACTTGAACCTATTACAGTTGGAAGTATATCTAAATGCAATTTCTTAGGTGAAAAGATAAACTTTGACGCTAACGACTCTTTCTCTCAAGCAAATGATAACAAATACAATACTCGTATTATGGCAAACGTCCGTGATTTTGACAAAAGTCAAAACATAGGATATAAATTAAAAATGAATGCTCATAGACGTATTGAAGCAAACATTAAAAAGCAAGCCGCTACTAACCCAGATACAAAAGCTCAAATAGAAGAACAAATTAATAAGTCTAAAGATGATAATGGTAATCCAACAATAACTGAACAACAGATTATTGATGAAGCTATTGATAGGGCATTTAGAATATGGCTTAGAAAGAGTTATAATGCAGAACTTGAAAGATACGAACAGAATAAACTTAGACTTGCTAATAAAAAGCCTAGGTTAGAGAACTTCGACTAATAAACACAAGCCGGATTTATTCCGGCTTTTTTAATTAATATTTCTAGTATACAAATTTACAGTAATAATGGAGTAAACAATGGCAGAAAGGCAGATAGCCTCTCGGCAGATAACAACCGAAACAGAAGTAGCCAAAGAAGCTACAAAGACAAAATATCAAATGACCTCAGACGAAGCTTTTACTGGAATAGTAGATTCTAAGCCATCTACCGAACCAGTTGAAGATGTAGACATGGAATACCTTAATGATACTGCTGCTAAGGATTTACCTTTCAGACAAGAATCAGAAGATGCTACACAACGCCTGGTAAACTACATTGAAGAAAAGATGGAATACTTCAATAACAAACTTACCTTTGCTGCTGCAGGTATAAATCCACCTACACCTTATGAAATCCAAATGGCTTTTTCTACTTGGGTTCAGACATCATTCAGTATCAACTCAATGTATGAGTTTGCTCAAACAGATGCAGATAACGCAGAAGCGGAGCTTGATAAGTTTATAAAGATTAAAAAGTCAGAAGTAAGAACCAAATATAACAAGATAGATGCAAAGAAATCTTCTTGGCTTTCTGCAACTGACATAGAAGCGACTGTTCATTCTGTATACAGGAATGACATTGCAAAGCTTGAAGCAAAAGCTATTGAATTGCGTCGTGAAGCTTCTTACTTAAAAAGTATGCAGAAAACATGGTCTGATTATCTATGGGTTTTAAGAAGCCTTAAAGACATGTCTACTGCGGAAATGAATGGTATGAGATTTACACCAGACTTACGTCGTGGTGATGAACAAGATTTAATGTAAATAAAAAGGCTACCTCAATCGGTAGCCTTTATTTTTTATTGACCTTTTTTAGCCCTTAATAAAGTATCTTTACCTTGTTTAATCTGTTGTGTTACGCCCGGAAGATATTCCCATCCACCAGTTCCGTCACGGTTACGGTTGTAAGTCATAAGACCAGTGTTTCCACCACTTACTAAGTTAGCAAGTTCGGTTGCACTGTTTGCACTTCCGTATTTCTTTGGATTTGAAGTTTTAAGGAAGTTCAAATAAGCCTGAACATTAGGGTCTGATTCTACTTGAGCAAGTCTTGTAGAAGCATTGATTGTTTTCATAACTTTCCTATCTGTTGTTCCAGAACCAGAAATGTCATTGAAACCGTATTTATTCTGGATAGTTCTTAATGCGTTAACATCTTTTCCACCACCATTAGCGTATATGTCTTTTAATACTACGTCTGGGTTCTGTCCGGCAGCTTGTGCTTGTGCTCTAATACTGTTTATAAACTTCTGGTTAGCAGGGTTGTTTACCCAACTATTATATCCATTATCACCAGTAGGTGTAGCAGTAGGTGTAGTGGTTGGCTGTGTTGAGCCTTCCACATTTAAGTTGTTGGCATCTGTAGCTGGCTTCTGGGCAGTCGGTTCTTGTGCAACTGGCTCGGCTTCTTTCCCAGGAAGACTCGCAGGTGTAACTGGTGCAGTGCTACCAGGTTCTGCTTCTTTTTTAGCAATCTTATTTACTACTTCTTGTTCAGAAGCTGGAGTTTCTACTGCTTGAGGAGCAGTAGCTTGTTTTTCTGGGTGTGATTTAATGTCCTGATTAACTGCGTTCTGAACTGATGTTGGGTCATAGCCTGCTTTAATCAAACTATTTACACGGTCTGGGTTTACACCATACTGACCTGCTTCTACGGCAGCTATTACTGTTGGGTCTGCAGGTTTAAGCTCAGCTTTCTTTTCTTCTGGGGTTTTTTGTGCGTTAGGGTCAGTAGGCTCTACACCTTTTTCATCTGTCGATGCTTCTGCAGTATTTTCTACTGGAGCTTCAGTACCGTTTGTTTCTGAAACCCCATTAGCACCATTGCTACCTGAAAGATTTTGATTGGCATTATCAGCTAAAACGTTATTATCCAATGTATTCTTGGCATCTTTTAATGCTTTTTTACCATTTACAAGTTTCTTAATAAGAACTGTACCGACTCCTGCACCGGCTACAATTGCAGTAGCAATAAGAATCATAGCCGCAATCTTTATCTTTTTTTGTGTATTTGATAGAGATTTTACGATTTGATTATAGTAAGATTTGAATGAACCCTTCTTTGCTTCTGTAAGGTGTTCTGCGTTATTATCTGCTTCAACAGATTCTTTTTTTGCAGTATTACCGTCATAGAAGTCCATCATTTGCTGAATGTAATTATCTTCTTTGAAGCTTTTTACAATCAACTGAAGCTGGTTCATTGCGATATTCAAAGCTTCTTCGGAAGCATGAACGTCTTGTGGAAGGCCATCATCTTCACCCTGTGCAGGTGCAGGATTAGCATTCTGTTGCTCATCTTCGTTAAGCTTATAGATTGCATTGAAATCCATATAAAGTTCTCCTTTAGTTAATATCTATGTTATAGTTAATTAGTATATTTGATTCTTTTTTTAATCAAAAATACTATACAAAAATTTGCTATTAATATAATAGTCACTAAAACAAAATGGAGATAATACTCAATGACAAACTTTACAATTAATGCGGAAAACGTAAAACGCTTACAGACCCTTAGTGGTCAATCAAAAGACCTTATTTCCCTAACAAAACCAATTTTTTGTCCATCAGACGGAAACTTGTCCGTTAACTTGTACTCCAGTCGTGTAACTATGTCATTCTCAATTGACATCAGTAACTTTGCGACAACTGACCAAGGGGAATTGAATTACTTTTCTATGTCTATCGACGAGTTCAACACAACATTGGCAACAGTCTCAAACGGTGAAAATGATGTTGTTGTAGAAGTAGATAAAGACAATAATAAAGTAACATTTAAGAACGATAAAACTGGAACAAAGGTTTCTCGTTCTGTATACAACGCAATCGTTACACTTGACGAAGCAAAGGCTTCTATCACTGCAGTAGACGATATGCGTAATGAATACCTTACAGACCCAGTTACTTTGAAAGTAACTAGCGAAGTAAGTGATTTCTTCGAAACTGCAAGCAAGATTATGTCTTTCCTTAAGACACAGGATGCAATCGAGCTTAATGGTACAACTGCACGTTATGCCGACCAGCTTGTAGTCCTTTCAAAGACTTTGACAGATTCAGTATCTGATACTCCAGTTCACCTTAAACGTGCTCTTTATGAAGCAATCAAGCCTTTCTTGAAGATTACAAGTGAACTTCCAGTATATCTTACAAAGGACTTCTCAATTGCTTTCTTTGAGTCTAAGGATTTGGGCTTCAAGGTAATTATGAACCTTGAAAAGCCAAAGTTTGCTTTCCCTGGTGATGAAGACCTTGTAATGGCATTACCTACTGCTGACCGTCTTGTAACAGTAAAGACTACAAAAGCAGCTTTGAAAGAGTCTTTCATTCCTTTCAATAATACATTTAAGGCTACACCGGAAAGCTGGAACTGGAAGAAGACAGACCTTGATTCAAGTGCAGAAAATCTTGCCGAAGGTAAATGGGTTCTTAGCTACGGTAACTATACTGGTTCTGCAGAAAGTATTGTACCAGTAACAGTAGTTCAGAACACAGAGGGTGCCGGAAACGGAAAGCTTATCATTTCCATTATGGTTCTTGAAGAGCTTTTGAACATCATTACAGAAGACGAATTGACTATTACTTACAACAGTCTTTCTTCTGATACAATGAATGGTGCCCTTATTAAGATTGAAACTGATACGGTTAAAGCGTGTGTTACAAAGTTTAAGCCGTAATAGATATTTTTAATTCCTTACTACTAAGGCAGGTGCAGTAATGTATCTGCCTTTTTGCGTTAATATAAAATAGGGTTTATTTTAAATTTAAAGGAAGTTTTTGTAAACAATGAATGATAATGTAGCTAAGGTAATAGCAGAAAACGGTTACTACGGTAGCTTAGATAAGAAGCCGGCAACAGAACAAGAACTATTTTCTTTACAGGAAGAGTTCTTGAATAGGCGTGATAAATACGATAAAGAAGTCCAAGAATGGATTAAAGACACCACTAAGCCAAAGCCAGTTGATACGTCTATCGAAATCTGGTCAAAGATGTTGTCAATAATTTATAACTACGCAGCTTCCCTTATCAAGAAACGTAATACTGGTAAGAAGTACACGGAACCAGACGAAATCGCAGATAAAGCATTCGAAGCAGCATTTAAGTTTATGTCTGCATATAATCGTAGACCAAACTTTGCAATTGGTGCATCATTTGCCGGAAACTTGATGTGGAAAGTATTGGAAGCAACTTCAGAAGATAAAAAGATAAGCTTGAACCAGCCTACTTCTTACGACGCACAACTTGAACTGCTTGATACATTGCAGGAAGATACATTCACACACGTCGGTGGTCTTAGAAATCTAAGTTCTAATCCGGAAGAAGCTTTTATCGCAAATAATGAAGACATTATTGGTGAAATCTTAAACGAGCTTGACCAGGAAGTAGGTAAAAATTCTAAGCTTGCTTTCCTTGCAAGACTTTACCTTATTATAAACCTTCGTGTACCTAGAACCAGACACATTAAACGTCTGTTCCTTGAAAACTGGGCACAAGAATACAAGGTAGAACAAGTCCTGGAATCCACAGTTCTTGAAGTATTTAACCGTTATGGTGGACGAGTTTCTAAGGAACTTTCAGACCCTAACGCAGAACAGTACAAATAAACCTACTCATAGTCTAACTAATTTATTATGAATAAGTTAGACTATTTATCTTCTATCAGAACAGATAATCCTCGTGAAATATACGATACATGGAACGCTTTTGGTGAATTAAAAGCTTCCAATAAAACTAAAGTATTTGCCAAAGATACTATCTTCCAGGTAACAGAAGAAGGTCCATTAAAGAATGCAATCATTTATTGTAAGTATGCTTATGATGTAGACCCCGCTAACGGTTTTGAACCGATTGACTGGACTACTGCACAGAAGGAAGATGTTGAAGGTAAAGTATACTTCTATCAAGGCGTAGTTTCACCAAACTTTCAGATTCTTTTAACACCAGAAGAATACGACCGTATTGATAAAACTGTCGAAACACCAGCCGATTTCATTCCTTTCACAAATAATAATGCTAAGACAAGTTCTATTTCTATTTCCGACCAGGAATACATGATTGTAGCAGCAGAGCTTGGTATTCCTTTCTTACGTGAAGAAGAACTTGAATACAATCGTGACATAATCATCGACATTTGTATTAAACCAGCAATCGACCAGTATTACGCATTCTTCCCTATTATTATAGATGAAGCCGTTCCAAATGTTGGACCAAATCAAGAATACTTTGTAGAATATCATACATTCGCAGATGACCCTAGTGCAGTAGCTTATAAAGGTATTCCTTACATGACTGGTGGCGCGGGTGGTGGTACAACTGCCGCTTACGGTACTGGTGCATTTAGCTTTATGCGTGAACAGTATACTTCTGGTTTTATGGGTGGTTCAAGCTATGGATTTGGTCGTGGTCTTACATACAGTAAACCAGTTCCTGGATTTACGGGGCGTTCCAACGGTGATTTTATGTCCGCTTACATTTTAGGACGTGCGGCACAACAAGGCTACATAAATTATAACAGACGTGAATACGACCGTGATGTATTTAAGAATAATAAACGCTACGTTCACGGTTACGCTTCTACTGGTGGTGCATTAAACATTCACTGGATGTGTATGTCTACTGATTATGCACGTATCGACTACTGGATGCTTCCGGAAGTTCGTAAGCTTTGTACTGCAAACGCTTTGAGAAACTTGGCTGCAATTCGTAATCTAATTAAACCAAGTGACAATAATCCTATTGACTTTTCAAGAATGGACCAAAGAGCAGATGCCCTCGAACAGAAGGTATTAGATAGGTGGTCAAAAGACCCTATGGCTTTGGCTCTTGCTATACATCGTGGTGGACTATAATATTATAACCTTTTTACTACTTTACCCTGTACAATTCTTTCTGTACGGGGTTTTTTATTTTACAGGGTAAATCAAAATAAGGTTATAATATAAAATACATAATAACCCAAAGTTGTTTAGCGTTAAATAACAAGAGAAAAAAAGTTCTAAGAAAAAAAATTTTCTTGTTAATATAAATGCATAGCAACCGTTGGTTGTTGAAACAAAATGATTAATGTGCCCAGTCCTATAAATGGGGCAAATAAGAAAGGCACAATGGAGATTTCAAATATGAAATTTGAGAAACGCAATTTCACTTACGTTAAGGCAGATGGCTCACGTTCAGACCGTGAAGTATTCGTAATCGCAGAAGATTCAAACTACGTTCAGGGTATCGACCTTGCACACGTATCAGCTTCTGACCGTGAAGCAGTTCTTGCTATGACTGGTGACATCCAGAATGTAACTGGTCGCAATGCTAAGACTCCAAACGGTTTCAAGAAGGAATGGAATTCCGCTTGGCGCCTCTTCAAGAAGACTGGCATTCGCTAATTCTAACTTAAGCCGCCTTAATTAAAAACCATAATTTAAAATAGTTAATAAATGCTCCATAACACGTATGGAGCATTGTTTATTTAGGGCTGTTTAACTAATTAAACAGATAATCTTATGGAAGTAAAGAACTTTAAGAAAATAATGGCATTCGTGCTATTTATTTTCGGCTTTATATCAAACACATTTGGTCTCGTAAATGCCATTCTTAGAAATAATGGAATGTCCGCTTATATTCCTACTGCAGTTTGTTTAATTACCTTAGTTGCAATCTTTATTGCTTCCTTAATCAAAAAAGATTATAAAACGTTCTTAACGTGGTCGGTAATTATGACTGGTATGGTTTACTTCCCTTTAATTATGGGATTCCACTTTTCAGACGGAACATACCTTATTGCCGGAACCAGAAACCCTGCTACATTCTATATCTATACGTTTATAGTTCCACCCTCTTATGGTATAAGCGTAGAAAAGAAAAAAGACCTGGTAATGCCTATCTTAAATCTTGTATTGCTTGAAATAGTAATTATAAACAGATTGGATTTGAATTATGGTCTTATTTACATGGTAATCTATGCTTATGTTCTTTTGGTTACGTCTTTCTTTTCTATGACTATTCAAAAGTACTATAATCAAATCCTTTTGGAAAATACACGTATTACTAAAATGGCTATGCGTGATGAACTTACACGCCTTTATAACAGACACCATTTACAAGATTACGAAGATACGGAACAAGAATGGATTCCTATTATGCTAGACATAGATAAGTTCAAGTTGGTAAACGATGAATACGGTCACGACGAAGGTGACAGAGTACTTCAACAACTTGCTGCTATTATGCTTCGCTACGCTAATGACAACTTTATTCCTTTCCGATACGGTGGCGAAGAGTTCTTATTCCTTTCTAAAATGTCAGAAGAATCAACTGATAAACACATAATAGATTTCTTTGAAGCAGTTCGCCGTGAGCTTCATACGTCAGATAGAAAGCCTAAAACCGTTTCTATCGGTATAGGTAGAAAAGGCGTTCTGAACGAAGGTTCCATTAAACGTGCCGACATTAATCTTTACATTTGTAAGAATAATGGAAGAAACTGTATTTCTAAAAACAACGAGGTGTTCTACAGTTAATGTAAATTGAAAGTACTTAGAGGGGATGTACTTTCAGTCTAATAGAAAAAAGTTATGAAAAAGCCCCGTAAATTACATTCAATAGATACACATTCGCCCCTTCAAGTATTGATACTAATACTAAAAATCATCGCTTTTTTCTCTACGTTCGGGGCAGTTTTCTTTACATTCAAATCACTGGTAGAAGGCAATCTTATGAATACTTTTTATAGTATTATAGCTATTTTAGCCTTTTTTACAATGTATTCTGTTCTGCCTACGGAAGATTACTAACTAATTATTAAACATCGAATTTTATAAAGGAGAACATTATACATGGCTTCATTCAGCGATTTTGATACAGATTATTCTGGAGCTTCTAGATTCCAGGATATCATGAATAACGGTGGTAACATAGACATCGAAAGACTTCAGGATTTCATTTCTACTTCTGCTAATGAACTCGCAGACGGTGGTAAAGATACAATCAGACACTTGGAGTTTGGTAACGGTCTTTCTGTTGTTTGTGCTTGGGAAGAAGCTCCTGCTGCCGAAGATGACGGACACTTCGTAGACGGTGGTTATGAAATCTGTGTTTCAGTTCGAGAAACAGAGTCTGCACCACGTATAGAAGAATGGGCAAACATTTCTGGTTCAGTTGCTTTGACAGAAGACGACGAAGCAGACAACTACAAAGAAGTTGCAGAAGGTCTTTACGCTCAGGTAATGGACGCAGACCCAGAAACAGTTGACAGTGGTTTACAAGACCGTGAAGAAACAATCTTCGATTCACTTCCAGATTTCAAGGGTGCTTTCGAAAAATGGCAGGACGCAGTTAATTCTGACATGGATACAGACTTGAACGACACACCACTTCACATCCAAGATATGGAACTTGGTAAACACGAATCTTCAAACGGTGAAATCGGCGACGCAGTTTTCTTCCGTGTAGAAGAATCAATCGTAGACGCAGATATGGCTACCATCGATGAATACCTTACTGGCCTTATGCCACAGGAAATCGTAGACTGGCTCGACAATAATAACCTTAACTTTAACTACGACATGAAAGATGAGCATACAATCGCTTTCTTGGTTTGGTAATTAAAAATAATACATTCATAAAAAAATTAAGCCTTGGTCTATTACGCCAAGGCTTTTTTATTTTACATGTCCATGTCTTCTCGGATTTCTTTCAGCTTTTTTACTAAGCCGGACTCAGCCAGGTATTCACTTTCGCATAGATTATCTATCAACTTTCCTAATTCATATTCCGCATCGTTAAGCTTGTCATAGTAATCTTCCGACGACGCATTTGCCGTGTCCAAGTCGTCTTGCAGTCCTTCTATGGTTTCCTTCGTTTCTTCCGAGTCCACAAACTCTTCCGATTCAAGCAATCTGTCTGTCAAGTCAACTACGTCGTTGTAAGTCAACTTGCCAGGCTCACGTCCGTATAAATCGTAGACCCCTTTCTCTTCAAAGAAATCTAGCACGGTCTGTCTAACATTCTTCTTCACTTTTCCAACTCCTATTATCTTGTATAGTACTATACAAACGTTTACGATTTACCTGTCTGGCAGTCAAACGTTTAGTCATATTCTGACACGTAGACAGGAAAGCACGGGCACACTCGCTTAGAAAGTCGTGTAAATTCACTAAAAATTTGGAATTTTTAGGCTATTTTCACCACTTTTTACACGCCTTTACGTGTCCACATTAGTTTGTCTTCATACTTGTAAGCAGCCCACATAGTTACGCACAATACGGTTAATGCGAGTCCTGTTCCTAGTATTATTTCTGTAATCATATCTTTTCCCTTTTTATTTATGTAAAGTTCTATCTACTGATGCAATTATTGCCATGTCTGAGTATTCTATGGTCAAATCCCTTCCGCATACGTCAGTTACCGTTGTATAAAGTTGACCAGTCTGTTCATCTCTGTACGAAGGCTCTACCGTTACAATCTGTGCAGGGTTAACCCATACATCTTTAATTATACCGTCTTTACTAAAAGTACCTTTCAACATGTTTTACACCTTTATAATTAAACTTTCTTTTCATAACCCATTCTTTTCAAGAAATCTGCCTGTGCCTTTCTGTTTACTGGGTTATAACGTAACTGCTCTGCTCCGCAGTGAAGTCTTA
>OCTW013384134.1_pt1 | contig 18598 bp, 12 predicted proteins | sample 1539671 | NCBI WGS metagenome assembly OCTW01 (sample SAMN02144230, study PRJEB22623) | gut metagenome | biome: sheep rumen | host: Ovis aries | place: New Zealand
TCGTTTATGGACTCGACGGTGGTTGAAAACGGCACGTTCCAGTTCAAAGGCAAAGCCGACCAAAGCCAGATGGTGGCAGTGTATGCCATGTCGCCCGCCGGCCAATGGGTGAGCAACATCGTGCTTGAAAACGGCAAGATCCACATCAACCTCGTCAACGACTCGCTCTACGGCACACCGATGAACGACCTCTATTTCCGCTCTTTCACCAACGACACCACAGCCCAGCGCATGGAGAAGGAACTGAACGCATTCACCGAGCGCTACTATGCCGCCGCCACCGCCGAGGAGCAGGTGGCCGTGGCCGCCGACTATGGCGTGGCCATGAGCGCCTACGAGGCCTATAAACTGGCCCAGGCCCGCCGCGTGTTTGACCAGAACAAGGACAATATCATCGGCGCCTATGCTCTCTGCCAGATAGTGGAAGGGGACCAAGAGGGCATGACCTTCGAACGTCTCGACAGCATCATGAACCGCAGCGGCAAAGCCATCACCGACTTCGAGCCTCTGCGCCAAGCACGCAGATGGCTCTTCAACATCGCCAACACCAGCGAAGGCAAGAAATTTGTGGATGTGGACGGCATCGACTTCGTCACCGGCCAGCCCGCCAAACTCTCCGCCATGCTGAACCCAAACCAGGTAACACTCATCGACTTCTGGGCTTCGTGGTGCGGTCCTTGCCGCAAGGAAATCAGCGAGAACCTTGTGCGTCTCTACGACAAGTACAAAGACCAAGGACTGAACATCATCGGCATAGATGTGTGGGACAAAATCCCCGACCACAAGAAAGCCGTCGAGGAGCTCGGCATCGCCTACCCCCAGCTGATTGACACCACCCGCACCGCCACCGACAACTACGGCATCAACGGCATCCCCGCCATCCTGCTGCTGGACAAGGACGGCACCATCCTCAAGCGCAACATCCGTGGCGAGGCCATCGAGGCCGCCATCGTCGAGGCCCTCAAAAAATAAAAGTGCCAATTAATAACAACGTATAAAAAAGCTTTTTATGAAGAAACAAATCACCCTCATGGCCATTGCCGCCATGCTGATTGCCACCCCCGCTGTGGCACAGAAGAAAGGCGGCAAAACCGCCGCACAGCCCTACAACGGCGGCATCACCACCGAGATGATGCATCAGATGAAACAGAACTATGGTGGCTCGGCCTCCGACAAGGCCCTGCGCAACATCATGGTGACCAACAGCCCCGCCAAGCTGGCTCTGAACTATGAAAACGCCACGGCTTTCGACGCCCACTTCTCCAACCGTGTGGAAAGCAAAGCCATCACCGACCAAAAGTCGAGTGGCCGCTGCTGGATGTTCACCGGCATGAACGTGCTGCGCAACAAAGCCATCCGGCAGCACAACCTGCCCGCCGACTTCCAATTCTCACAGGCCTACCTCTTTTTCTACGACCAGCTGGAGAAGGCCAACCTCTTCCTCCAGGCCGTCATCGACACCTACAAGCAGCCTATGGACAGCAAAGAGGTGGAATGGCTCTTCAAAAACCCCATCGGCGACGGTGGCCAGTTTACCGGTGTGGCCAACCTGATTGACAAATACGGACTGGTGCCCGCCGACGTGATGCCCGAAACCTTCAACACCAACAACACCTCCAGCATCAGCAGTCTGTTGGCCCTGAAACTGCGCGAGGACGGCCTGCAGTTGCGCGACATGGCCGCCAAGAAAGGCACCACCCCCGCCGCTCTCCAGGCCCGCAAGACCGAGATGCTGGGCACCATCTACCGCATGCTGGCCCTCACCATGGGCGAACCCCCGGCACAGTTCACCTGGCAGCAGAAGAACGCCAAGGGCGAGATTGTATCAACAGAAAGCTACACCCCCATGTCCTTCTACCAGAAATATGCCAAGACCGACTTCTCCAAATACTACATGGTGATGAACGACCCCACTCGCGAATACTACAAAGTATACGAAATCCAGTACGACCGCCACGTCTATGACGGCCAGAACTGGCGCTACCTCAACCTCCCCATGGAGGACATCGCCCCCATGTGCATCGCCTCCATCAAAGACAGCACCATGATGTATTTCAGCTGCGATGTGGGCAAGTTCCTCAACCGCGACAAAGGCTTCATGGATGTCAACAACTACGACTACGCCTCGCTTTTCGGCACCACCTTCGGCATGAACAAGAAGCAGCGCGTCAGCACCTTTGCCAGTGGTTCGAGCCATGCCATGACCCTCTGCGCCGTCGACCTCGACAAGGACGGCAAACCCCTCAAATGGATGGTGGAGAACAGCTGGGGCAGCAACTACGGCCATCAAGGCTTCCTCATCATGACCAACGACTGGTTCAACGAGTACATGTTCCGCGTGGTGTTAGAGGAAAAATACATCCCCGCCAACATCCGCGCCATGATGGACCAGAAGCCCATCATGCTTCCCGCCTGGGACCCCATGTTCGCCCCCGAGGAATAGTTCCGCGCATAGCATAGAACGAAACACAAAGAAGAGGTAAAAAGTCGTCAACCGCTTTTTACCTCTTCTTTATTGCCATTCACTTCCCCTCACTGCCCTTTCAAGTCCTCCATGGCGCGTTGGATAAAGCGGTTGAGCGGCAAACTGGCCCGCCACACTTTCAGCACCTCGTCGAAAAGGCGGGGGCTGCCAATCATCCTCTCGGGCATGGTGTAGGAAGTGCAGTAGTCCTTGTATTTCAGCAAGTCGGCATGCTCCCAGTCGGAGGGGTAGCCCTTGGGGACCCGTTGCAGCACCTTCATGGTGAAGAACGTGTTGCCGAAATACTTCTTGTAGGCCGGCTCGTTCATAATGGCCAGAAACTCGTCGGGGCAATAGAAAATCTCCTGCTTGATGGCGGCAAGGGCTTCGGGCGAAGGCATAAAGATGCCGCCGCCGAGGTTGCAGACGCCGCTGAGACCGTAAGCCTCCTCGGCCCCGACCTGGAAGTAATAGCCCGGCACTCCGCTGTTTTTCGGCCCCCACGACGAGAGGAAGCACGACACATGGGTCTTGTATGGCGTTTTGTCCGCCGAGAAACGCGTGTCGCGATAAATGCGGTAGACGGAATTTTTGGCTGTGAGGCCCACCAGCGTGTCGTCGCTTTGCGACATCTCGTCAATCAGTGCCTGGGTGAAGCGGTCGAAAGCCTCTTTGATTTCGAGCCAATGGGGCTTGTGGTCGTTGAACCAGAGGCGGTTGTTGTTCTTCTTCAGCTCCAGCAAGAAAGGGAGCGTGTCGGGGTGCAGTTGGGGTGTCATAGTTTTGCTGATTTAAAACTGCAAAATTACGCATTTTTTTCGAACTGGCAAAAAACACCCCTTATTGACTTTCGTCTCATCCAGACCGCTGTTCCCTCATCCCCCCAAGCCGTGTCGCATATCGGCGTTTATCCCTGTCGCAGTTTCCTCCATCCGGAAGAGTCTGTTCCCGCAAGGCAGCATCCTTTTGCATGCCAGCCCATTCCGGCAAGGCGCGGCGGCCGGAATGGGCAACCTGTGGGTGTATGGCAGCAAGGCGAGGCCGTGGCTGCCGCCGCGCGGTCAGTCCGCTGTTTAGTTTCTGTTTAGTTTCTGTTTGTTTTCGGTTTCTTTTCTTGATAGTTTCTTGTTGACAAAGCAAATGGAAAAAATGTAGGAGAGAAAAGTAGGGGAGTGATAATTGAAAGAGGCGTGGCGGGGCAGGGGGCGGAGGATGTCCCGCCGGCACGGATTCTGCCGAGGCGTGGGCGGTGCCTGACCCGGCCGCAGGGCTTTGGCCAGGGTGGGGGAGGGGACTGCCGAAGAGGTGCGGGACGCCACGGGACTCAATTTTTTTGCATTTGCCCGCAATGATGATGCAAAGTGTTGATTATCATTGTTTAAACAGGACGGCTGGAGGGCTTTTGGGGCGTTTTTTTGTGGCAAGGCAGGTGTTTTTTTTATTTATGTCGGAAAAAATGGGTATCTTTGCATAATTTATTTATCGGTTTCGAACTAAACAATTTATTGCTATGTACACAGATACCACAAAATTCATTGGCGAAGGCCTTACCTACGACGACGTGTTGCTGGTGCCGTCGTATTCCGAGATTCTCCCCCGCGAGGTCACTGTGGCCACCCGCTTTTCGCGGAATATTAAGTTGAACATGCCCCTCGTGTCGGCAGCTATGGACACTGTGACCGAGGCAGCCATGGCCATAGGCATGGCCCAGGAGGGCGGTATCGGTGTGCTGCATAAGAATATGTCGATTGAGCGCCAGGCCAACGAGGTGCGCAAGGTGAAACGCGCCGAAAACGGCATGATTGTAGACCCGGTGACGCTGACGAAGGACGCCCTGGTGAAGGACGCCCTGCATCTGATGAGCGAGTATGGCATCGGGGGTATCCCGATTGTCGACGAGAACCGCAAACTGATTGGCATGGTGACCAACCGCGACCTGCGCTTTGAGAAGCGTATGGACCGCCCCCTGTCTGAGATTATGATTACGGACTTGATTACCACCCATGTGGGCACCACTTTCGCCGAGGCCACGGAGATTCTGCAGCGCCACAAGATTGAGAAGCTGCCGGTGGTGAATGCCGACGGTGTGTTTATGGGGCTGATTACGTACCGCGATATTATGAAGACGAAGGAGCGCCCGCTGGCCTGCAAGGACAGCAAGGGACGCCTGTGTGTGGCCGCCGGGGTGGGCATCACGCCCGACATGATGGAGCGCGTCGATGCGTTGGTGAAGGCCGGTGCCGACGCCATTGTCATCGACACGGCCCATGGGCACAGCATCCGTGTGGTGGAGGCCCTGAAGCAGGTGAAGAGCACTTATCCCGACATTGATGTAGTGGTGGGCAATATCGCCACGGGCGAGGCCGCCATCATGCTGGCCGAGGCTGGCGCCGATGCCATCAAGGTGGGCATTGGTCCGGGAAGTATCTGCTCGACCCGTATTGTGGCCGGCATCGGCGTGCCGCAGCTGACGGCTGTGTGCGAGTGTGTGGGTGTGTTGAGACAGAAAGGGTTCGATGTGCCGGTGATTGCCGATGGCGGCATCCGCTACAGCGGCGACATCGTGAAAGCCCTCGCCGCCGGAGCCAGCACGGTGATGGTGGGTTCGCTGGTGGCGGGAGTTGACGAGGCTCCGGGCGAGACCATCATTTTCGAAGGCCGTAAGTTCAAGTCGTACCGCGGCATGGGTTCGCTGGAGGCCATGCAGAGCGGCTCGAAGGACCGCTATTTCCAGGACAAGGAGGAGGATGCCAAGAAACTGGTGCCTGAAGGCGTGGTGGGGCGTGTGCCTTACAAGGGGACGCTCAGCGAGGTGCTGTACCAGATGGTGGGCGGACTGAAGGCCGGTATGGGCTACACGGGTTCGAAGGATATCCCCACACTGCAGCAGGCCAAGTTTATCCGCATCACCGCCGCGGGCCGTACGGAGAGCCATCCGCACGACATTGCCATCACCCGCGAGGCCCCGAATTATTCGCGTTGACGGTATGCGCTGATTGGTAAAGGTGTATAATTGTAAGTTAGAATATAAGCGTAGTTTTTTATGAAGAAAGTTTTGGTTGCATTGGCGGCTTGCTTGTTGTGGCTCGGTGCCACTGCGCAGACGGCCACAGACCCTGTTATCTTTGAGATTGGGGGGAAACAGATTTACAAGTCTCAGTTCATGAAAGAGTTTCTCCGCTCAATCGGCAAGGAGCCGACGGCGGCTCCCACGGCGTGCACTTACGAGAAGCGCAAGGCGCTGGAGGATTATGTGCAGCTGTATGTGAATTTTCAGGCCAAGCTGGCTGACGCCTATGCCATGGGGCTGGACACGACAAAGTATTTGAACGATGAGCTGAAAGTGTACCGGAAGGACTTGGCTGCTCCGTATCTGATTGATTCGGCCACGATGATGGGGCTGTTGCGCGAGGCCTATGAGCGGAATCATTTTGCGCTTCATGCCGCCCACATCCTTGTTCCCTGCAATGAGTCGGCGGGCGCGGCGGACACGCTGAAGGCCTACACCCATGCCATGGAGCTCTACAAGGAGGCTCTGACAGGCCGGGATTTCTATTCGATTGCCCAACAGGAGATGCACGACCAGCGCAAGGACAATATTGACCCCACGGTGAGGGAGAAGGCTGACGATGTGAACCCCTATGAGGGCGATTTGGGCTGTTTTACGGTGTTTGATATGATTTATCCTTTTGAGTCGGCGGCCTATTCTATGCTGCCCGGACAGATTCACGCCCCGGTGCGCTCGCGCTATGGCTATCATATCATCAAACTGTTTGACCGCTATCCCTATTACGGCAAGGTGCAGCTGGCCCACATCTGGGTGTCGGACAGGGACCCCAATGCCCAAGGGAAGATTACGTCGGCATATAAGAGACTGAACGAAGGCGAGGACTTCGGCACCGTGGCCAAAAACCACAGCGACGACCCCACAACGGCGGCGAGCGGCGGCATTATGCCCGAACTGGCATGCAACCAGTTGCCCTATGAGTATGTTGAGGCTGTGGCGAAGGGTCTGAAGGTGGATGAGTATACCGCCCCGTTCAAAAGCCGTTTTGGCTGGCATATCATCAAGCTCCTGAAGCAGGAGAAGATGCCTGATTTCGAAAGCCTGATACCCTATTATAAATCGCGCATGACACGTGGTGAGCGCAGCACCCGTCCGCAGCATATCTTCATCGAGCAGTGCAAGCAGCGGTATAACTTTGTGGACTACACAAAGGTGAAGACCTCGAAGAAGCGCAACGCACCCTATAAGGCAAGTTTGGCCGCAGTGCGCGCACTGGTGACGGACTCCGTTTTTTCCGCCATCTTCAATTACGATTCGAACCAGATAACCGACATGCGCCCGCTGTTCAAAATCGGCGACCGCGAATACAACTCGCGCGAGTTTGCCCGCCATATCTACAAGAACAAGGCTGTGCGCCAGTTCTGCCCGCTGGATAACTTTGTGGCCGACCGCTACAAGGAGTTTGTTGACGATATGGTGTTGAAATATGCTGATGACCGTCTGGAAACCGACAATCCCGAATTCGGTGAGCTGATTGACGAGTACCGCCACGGGTTGATGATTTTCGCCTATAATGATGTTAAGGTGTGGGGCCGCGCCCTGAAGGACACTGCCGGTTTTGAGGCGTTCTATGCCATGGCCGCGCCGACCCACAGCTATGACGACACTAACGATGCCGTCTATTTCTGGAATCACCGCGCCCGTGTCAATGTGGTCACTGTGGCCGACAGTGCCTGTCTCAAACCCTCTAAGGCCCGCAAGATTGTGGATAAGGCCATAGCAAAGGGTTGGGGTATGAACGACCTCCAGGCCAAGCTCCAGGCCAAGGTGAGCAAGAAGGCTTGCACGGCCGAGGAACCAGTGAGTGTCGAGTTGCAGGTGGTTGAGGCTGGAAACCAGACATTGCTCTCCAACAATGAGTGGGGTAAGGGTGTGTATACCCGCGCCACGGACAAGGGCTATCAGTTCCTTATTGTTGAGCAGATTCTGCAGCCCGAGCTGAAGAGCCGCGACGAGGCCCGCGGATATTACCTGAACGACTATCAGAACTATCTTGAGCAGCAGAACTGCAACGATCTCCGCAAGAAATATAATGTGAAAATCTACCAGGATGTGGTCGATGGTATTACCTACTGACTTTATCCTGAAGTGAAAAGAGCCTCCACAAGATAATAAGTGAAGTTTCAATTGAAGACAATGAAGAGAATAACCATAGTGATTGCCGCTTTGTGCCTGTGCGCCATTGCGCAGGGGCAGCCCCGACAGGTGGTGGACGGCATTGTGGCAGTGGTGGGAAAGACCATCATCCGTCATTCGGACATTGAGCAGGCTTACACTCAGGTGCGTCTGCACCAGGGAATGCATAATGCCCAAAACGAGCGCTGCAAGCTGCTGGAGAGCATGCTTGTCAGCAAGATGCTTATACATAAGGGGATGGTGGACAGTGTCGAGGTGTCTGACGACCAGGTGGAGCGGGAGGTGCAGCGTTACCTGCAGTCTGCCGTGCTGGCCGCCGGCGGCAAGGACAAGCTGCGCCAGGTGTTCAATTATTCCTACGATGAGCTCCACGACCAGTATTTCGACATCCTGCACGACCGCATCCTGAGCCAGCAGGTGGAGTATGAGCTGACGCAGAACGTGAATGTGACCCCCGCCGAGGTGTCTGAGTTTTTTGCCCAGTACAATGCCGACAGTCTTCCGGAGATCCCCACACAGTATGAGGTGTCGGAGATTGTGATAGAACCCACCATCAGCGAGGAGGAACGCGACCGGGTGCGCGAAGAGCTGAGCCTGTTGCGTGAGCGTATCCTCAAAGGCGAGAATTTCTCCATGTTGGCCAAACTCTATTCGCAGGACCCCGGTTCGGCCTCCAAAGGGGGCGAGGTGGGATTCTTCGGCCGCGGCCAGATGGTGGGCGAATTCGAGTCGGCGGCCTTTGCGCTGAAGCCTGGCGAGGTGTCGCCCGTGATTGCAACCCAGTATGGGTTCCATATCATCCAGCTTATTGAACGCAGGGGCAACACAATCAATGTGCGCCACATTCTCATGCAGCCCAAGACCTCGTCGGAGGATTTGCTGCGTGCCCGCATCACGCTCGACAGCCTTGCACAGGAAATCCGCCAAGGGCACGTCGCCTTTGAAGACGCCGCCAAACGTTTCTCGGACGGGGTGAGCAAAAACCAAGGCGGGTCAGTATCCAACCCGGTCGACGGCAGTGTGCGTTTCGACAAGGAGACATTCAACCAGATTTATCCCGGCATCGGCATTGTGGCTATGGAGGAGGGCGAGGTGTCCAACGCCACCGCCTTCACCACCAGCGAGAACAAGCAGGCCTACTGCTTGGTGAAACTGACCAAAAAGATTCCCGCCCACAAGGCAAATCTCACGGACGACTATGATCGCATCTATAATGCTGCCTTGCAGGCCGCCAAGACTAAAAAAGTGACCGACTGGTGCAACCGCATGGTGCGAACCACCTATGTGCGCATAGCCGACGAGTATAAGGATTGTCCGGGGTTTGTGGTTGACTGGAGCCAAGGGGCATTGGGTAGTAACTAATCAGAAACAAGGATGCTGACGGGGTTAAAGCCTGTGCGTCAGTGCGGCAACACCCCGTCAGCAGACAGAGGATACAACGATTCATTTAGCATGTCTGACAAAGAACTTATTGACAATTTTGTACAGCAATATCACGCACTGAAAAGCGAGATGGGCAAGGTGATTGTGGGTCAAGACAAGGCTGTGGACAGCCTGTTGTTGTCGATATTCACCGGTGGGCATTGTCTGCTGGTGGGTGTGCCGGGTTTGGCCAAAACTTTGATGGTGAACACACTTGCCAAATCGCTCGGCCTCTCATTCAGCCGTATCCAGTTCACGCCCGACCTCATGCCATCTGATATTACGGGGTCGGAGATTTTGGACGAGAACCGCCGGTTTCAGTTTGTGAAAGGTCCGGTGTTTGCCAATATTGTGCTTGCCGATGAAATCAACCGCACCCCGCCCAAGACGCAGGCTGCCCTGCTCGAAGCCATGCAGGAGAAGTCGGTCACTGTGTCGGGCAAGAGTTACCCCCTTGCAGCACCTTTCTTTGTCCTTGCCACCCAGAACCCCATCGAGCAAGAGGGAACCTACCCACTGCCCGAAGCGCAACTGGACCGCTTTATGTTGAACATCCGTATGGATTATCCCTCGTTTCAGGAGGAGGTGGACATCGTGAAAGGTACGACGGCCAGCCACAATCCTCAGGTTGACATCATCCTTTCATCCGAGGACATTCTGCGTTACCAGGATGTCATCCGGCGGCTCCCGGTGCCGGACAATGTGTGCCAGTATGCCGTGCGTCTTGCTTCGTCCACACGTCCAGTCTCTGGCAATCCATCGGTGCAGACGGCAGCCTCGTCGTTGGCCACCAAATACCTCTCGTGGGGCGCCGGGCCCCGTGCATCGCAATATTTGGTAATGGGGGCCAAAACCCATGCCGCTATGAAAGGGAAATATTCACCTGACATAGAGGATGTCCAAGCCGTAGCCACAGAAGTGCTCCGCCACCGCATAGTACGCAACTATTATGCCGAGGCCGAAGGCATTTCCACCGAAGAGATAATTGGACAGCTGCTATCCATGAGCGAGTAGCTCCTATCCGCATTCGTCGACCCCAAATAATAGCCATCATGAAACGCCTTGCCTTTATTCTGTCAATGATAGTAGCCTTGGCCGCCTCCGCCCAGACTTCGGGGCTGCACATCCCGTCAGAAAAACCCATCAAGCCCCGCGACTTACCCAAGGCGTGGACCAACCCGGAGGTGTTCTGTCTGCTGTTGCATTTCGGCGAGGGCGACAGCGCCTATCGCGAGGAGGATTTAGACTTGCTTGATTCAGCCTATCAGGTTGCTTTCAACCGTCAAAACCCCCGATTGTACACTATGTCCATCGAGGCCTACGGCAATGCGAGGAACGAGGCTTTGATGCAGTCGCGTGTGGAGTCGGTCTATCGCTATTTCACCATGCGTGGACATGAAATCGTCCCCGTCCGCTATGCTTACAACCCCATCCACTGCAGCTGTCATGGCGACACGACTGAACTGATCCGCTATGAGGTGCCCACCGACAAGCTGGTATACGACTGTGCCGACCTCCCATCCAGCCGCAAAATCCTCAATAAGGACATCCAGCTTGAAGGCACCGTCTTGGTCACCTTCCGCGACAATCCAGTCGAATGCATTGGTGCTGGCGGAGGCTGTTATATCCCGGCCCAGGACAGCAATATCCGTGCATACTACACCCAACTCATTCTTAAAAAAGGCTCTATCTATTCGGTCGACAATACGCGCGATTCCTGCCCGCCGCCCGTCCAGATTTCCATCGACGAGCATCTCGACTACCAGCAGCTCATCGAAAAATACTTTCTTGTCCCCCACCGCCGCAACATCATTCTGCCCGTGGGCTATGTGGTGCTTCACTCCTCTTTCAACCGGCAGCCCGACGAGTGCACCGCCCTCACCGATTCCATCTTCATCAGGTTTCCGGTCACCGACGAGCAGTTGGAGTCGCGACTGCGTGTCTATGCCAAAAAGTACGGTAGCAAAGGCATGGAGTATAAGCCTCTCACTACAAAGAAAATCAAAGGGGGAGCGGTTCTGATGATACAAGGCGCGCTCAATCCCACACAGTTCGACACCATCTTCATTGCCAAGCGCATATCGGAAGATGAGGTATCCAAGTATCTCTTCCCGGCCGATTCGCCAACCGAGCAAGGTGCCGTAACCATCAAAATCAAAGGTGAGGAGCGTTTCTTCAAACCCTTCCGCATGGACCGCAATGGGCAATATGAATTCCGGAAACCCTTTCGCAACATGCTCCGCATCATAGACGAGGAGGAAGAGACCCTCAACCCGTCAGACACAAATCTTTTCCGTAATGACGGAGATGAAGAAATTGAATAACAACATTCATTATGGCTTATTTACAGACTGATGTAACGAAAGTTACAACCCATGTTCTCCAGCGTATGAAAATGTCTGGAGAAAAGATTGCTATGCTCACCGCCTACGACTATTCGATGGCCAAGCTGCTTGATGCCACAAAGATAGATGTCGTCTTGGTGGGCGATTCCGCTGCCAATGTAATGGAAGGCTACGATACCACCCTCCCCATAACCCTTGACGAGATGATAGTTTATGCATCATCCGTCAAGCGAGCCATTAAGCGAGCCTTGGTGGTGGTGGACATGCCTTTCGGCACCTATCAGGGAAACTCTAAACAGGCTCTTGCCTCCGCCATTCGCATCATGAAAGAGACGGGAGCCGATGCCGTCAAACTCGAGGGGGGCGAGGAGGTGCTGGAGTCCATATCCCGCATCCTCACCGCCGGCATCCCCGTCATGGGTCATCTGGGGCTGACCCCTCAAAGCATCAATAAGTTCGGCACCTATGCCGTCCGTGCCACACAGGAAGAAGAGGCCAGCCGTCTCATCCACGACGCGCATGTACTCGAAAATGCGGGCTGTTTCAGTGTCGTCCTTGAGAAAATCCCTGCCAAGCTGGCAGCCCAAGTGTCTGGCGAATTGAAGATTCCCACTATTGGTATCGGGGCTGGCCCCCACACTGACGGCCAGGTGCTCGTCCTGCAGGACATGCTCGGCATCACCCAGCAGTTCACCCCGCGCTATCTGCGTGTCTATGGCAGTTTCGGGGCCGAAATCAGCAATGCCGTCAGGCAATACATCTCTGATGTCAAGAGTCTCGACTTCCCAAACGAGAAGGAGCAGTATTGACCGCCTTGTTTAGATTCAAGAAATACGAAGCCGACTGCTAAGGGCTGATGTGCCAGCAGTTCCGTCATACCGTATTACTCATAACGAAAAGTCCTTGCCTCCCATGTGGGGCAAGGACTTTCCTGTTCCTCAGCCAGGGACTGGCCGGGGTGCGGTGTTATTTTTTCTTCTGCAGGGGGTCGGTAGTCAGTCCGATACCCAGCTTCTTGAATATCTTGCGATCCACCTCGCTCAGCATCACCGTGGCATGTACCTGACAGCCGTCCAGTTGTGGCAAGGTGGCCAGGGCCTTGCGGCAGTTCTCATCGGTCAGGCTGAGCATCGACAGCGCCACCAGCACCTCATCAGTATGCAGGCGGGGGTTGTGGCCGTGCAGCAACTTCACCTTTGTATGCTGGATAGGTTCGATGATTTCCTGCGCAATCAACTTGACGCCGTGGTCGATGCCGGCCAGGTGCTTGGTGGCGTTGAGCAGCAAGGCTGCACTCGGTCCCAGCAAGGCACTGCTGTGGGCGGTGATGATTGTGCCGTCCGCCAGTTCTATGGCCGATGCTTCGGCATGCTCAATCTGCTTGCGCTCGTGTGCAGCCACTGTGGTGCGGCGGTCGGCGGTGGTCAGCTTCAGCTGCTTCATTAGCAGGGCAATCTTGTTCACTTCCGTGTCGGCAGTCTTGCCTGAGGCGAAGTTGCACAGCGCATCGTAGTATCGGCGTATAATCTCGTCCTTCGACGCTTGGCAGCATACCTCGTCGTCGCTGATGCAGAATCCTGCCATGTTCACCCCCATGTCGGTAGGCGACTTGTAAGGGTTGTGGCCGTATATCCCTTCGAAGATAGCGTTCAGTACAGGGAATATCTCAATGTCGCGGTTGTAGTTGACGGTCGTCTTCCCGTAGGCTTCCAAATGGAACGGGTCAATCATGTTCACATCGTTCAGGTCGGCGGTGGCGGCTTCGTAAGCCACGTTGACCGGGTGTTTCAGTGGGATACTCCAAATCGGGAAGGTCTCGAATTTGGCATATCCGGCTTTCACCCCCCGCTGGTTCTCCTGATAGAGCTGGCTGAGGCATACAGCCATCTTGCCGCTACCGGGTCCGGGGGCGGTGACCACCACCAGCGGGCGAGTGGTTTCGACATACTCGTTGCGGCCAAAGCCGTCGGCCGAGCATATCAGGTCCACATTGGTCGGGTAGCCCTCTATCACATAGTGATAGTACACCTTTATCCCCAGCCGTTCCAGCCGCTCGCGGAAAGCCATTGCGCTGGCCTGCCCATTGTACTGAGTAATCACCACACCGCTGACCATCAGTCCGCGGTTCATAAACTCATCGCGCAGCCGCAGCACATCCACATCGTATGTGATGCCCAGGTCGCCGCGCACCTTGTTCTTCTCGATGTCGCGGGCACTGATGGCAATCACAATCTCTGCGTCGTTGCGCAACTGCATCAACATTTTCAACTTGCTGTCCGGCTCAAACCCCGGCAGCACACGACTGGCGTGGTAGTCGTCAAATAGCTTACCGCCAAATTCTAAGTAAAGCTTGTTTCCGAACTTGGAAATACGTTCCTTGATGTGTTCGGACTGAATTTTGAGATACTTTTCGTTGTCAAAACCGTTTTTCATCTTTCCGTGTTTTTGGAATCAAAAATACGGGATGCAAAAATACGTCTTTTTTTCCGATTGGCGTATTTTTGTCCCGTATTTTTTTAAACAATGTTTCTAACCGCTTGGAAACAGGTTGTTTATTGCACGATAAGTTTCTTTGTAACTGACCCTGTGGTTGTGGCGATTGTCACAAAATAGATTCCCGCTGGCCATGTGGCTGTCTCTATCGCAGCCGTTGTTCCATCGAGTTCGATGGCTGCCACTGCTTTGCCGGCGGCGTTCACCACCGTCACGCGGCTTTTCCCCGCATCGCGACCCTGGGCGTCCAGCGTCACCGTTACAAACTTCTCGGCAGGATTGGGCGACAGCGTCATCCCCAGCTGGGACGACAACGCCTCGTTTCCGCCTTCGTCAATGCCCAGTTGGTTGGCGTCCACCACTGCCAGGGCATATTCTCCTTTCCTCGGCCTGCCTTTCATCTGCACAAACGTCACTTGGTTCCATTGTCCGATCAGTCCTTGTTCTATCGTCGTTCGCGGGCACAGCTGCCAGGGCTGGCTCCCATCCTCGCGGTAGAACAGCCGCAACGAGTCGCTGCTGCTTGACGTAGTGCAAAACTCTTGGTCGTAAACTGGATATCGGTTTCCCACATAAAAACCTATTGTCGCCATAAAGTCATTCCCATAGTCGCCGTTGATGGTCCATCGGCGATAGTCCCATCGCACCACTCCAGGCATCGGATCCTCCTGTGGCTTTCCCAGTTGCAGGGCTACATGCATCTGCACATTTCCGTTCACCTGTGTTGGCGTTATCCTCATTTGTGTTTCCTTGCTCTCTGTCAGTTCCCTCGAGCTCAAGTTGAAACTTTCGCAGAAGTTCGCGCTCGCCAGGTTGCTGTAATAATCCACGATGGCAAACGTAGGCGTGAAGGGCAGCGCGAACACCCCTTCCGAGTGTTGTCCGCGGCTCATCACCGTACCCGTCAGCGTGTCTCCCTCTGCCGAGAAGAACGTCACCGGCACACGGGCCTGACGGCAATAGTCGGGGGCGTGCCACCGCTTCTGGCTCAGCCACACATGGGTCGAGTCACCGTAAGTGCGGAGCGAGTCCACCCCATAGCTGGCAAATCCGCCGTGGAAGATATGGAAATCGTAAAAGTCTGTCAAATCCACGCCGCAGTACAGGCTCATCGAGTCCCGCAACTGATAGCTGTCCATGTTGGTATACTTGTTGCGGTCCAGCAGGGTACGGATCATGGCATAGAAAATGCTGTCGCCCAACAACTGCTTCAATTCTCTGAACACCATGGCCCCTTTATAATATGTATTACTCATAAACGAATACTGGTGGGGCATCCCGCACAAAGGGTGATAGCCGCCTTCATCCTGCGGTATATTGAGAATGGCTATTCTCTTATACGATTTAACCGTATTGTTGTTTCCGGTGTGGTCAACCGTGGCCATCTGGTCGGCAAACGTTGCCCCGCCTTCATTAAACCACATGTCATCAATCCGGGCGCAGGTCACCTGGTTGCCAAACCACTGGTGGGCAAACTCATGGTCCAGCAAGTAGGTCATGTCCGGGTAGTCGTAGCTGATGCAGATGTCGTTCACATGCTCCATGCCGGCATTTTCGCCGCCTTCGGTGAAACGGATATTCTCCCACACATAGGGGCCGAAATGCCTCTCATACAATTGGAGCGTGCGGTTGAAATACCTGAAATATTCTGCCACCGTCGCGCTGTCCTTGGCCAGACACGAGGCCTGGACAGGATAAGTGCCATACAAGCCTTCGGCGTTGAAACGGTACACGCGGTAACGCGCTGCATTGCACCCCACCTGGTAGGTCGACACGGGGTGCTGTAGCTCATAATGGAACGTAAGACTGCGGTCGGCGTTTGTGTCCACGTCCGTCAGCTCGCCGCTGCACACCGCTGTCCATCCGTTGTTCACAGTCATGTGGAACGAATACGTCGCGCGGTCATACACGCTGTCGTTACACGGATACCAGCTCCTCCCCATGCTGAAAGGACGTGTAAAGCGGTCCTCGCCAAGATTGTAGAAAAGGTTTGGGCTGCACCAAAAGCCGCCGTCACGTCCTACCCATCCGTCGGTGCCATAATGGACTTTCAGCCGCACAGTGTCGCCCACAGCCCTGTTGCCCACCTGCACCCGCAGCCGTTTGTTGTTGTAGCTGTATGCCCCGTTGTTAAGTGGGCTTCCGTCCAGCTCTACCGAGTCTATTGTAGCGTACATCAACCCCACAGCCACATTGCCCGACGGCTGGAGCATCCGTATGCTCAGCTCGCACCATCCGTGCATGTGGGCCGGTTGCCTATGCCCCATGTCGAGGCAGATATTGTAATGCAGTACATCTATCGTGTCGCGTTCTGTGAAATGGGTCTGAGCCGTGGCTTCCATGCCCATCAGCAAGCCTATCATCAGGCCTAACAAGTAGTTTCTCTTCATTTCTTTGTTGAGTAAATATTCCTTTAATCAGTTTCAGTCCCTTTCGACGGGGCGTTTCGCGGGGTCGCTCCAGGCAAAATTGTCGGGCACCCTCAACTGGTTCCGAATAGTGCCGTGCTTCAGCCGCAGCCAAGTCTCGAAAGTCCGCTGGCCCTCGTGCAGCACAATCACCCTTGCTCCGTTGCCGCCCACCAGATCGTTATACACCGTGTTGCCGCCCGAATAGCGTCCGTAGGCCAGCAGTATGCCTTTCCACATCACGGCATAGTCGTTGTTGTGGTCGTGGCCGCAGAATATCCCCATCACATCGCCCTCCTTCCTCATGGCGTCGAACATGCCGCTGTTGTAGCGTGGGCAGCACACCGCCTCCATGCGGGCTCCGACCACCCAAGTGTCGCGCTTGCGGAACGCCGTCTCGAACTCCGGCAGCGGGATGTGGAAGAAAGCCAGCGCGGGAAGTGCCCGGCATCCGTTTTCGAGGGTCAGGCGACGGCTCTCGGTGCGGTACCACTCAATCTGCCTCCGCGTCAGCCACGCATATCCCCCCACCAGTCGGCACTGGCTCTTGTTGTGCGAGTCGAGGCAGTAGATGGCCGCGCGGGTGCTGTCGTCGCGGCTGCCCATAATCCGCAGCACATAGTCATACTCCGTCCCCGCGGCATGTTCCGGCTCCACATTGTTAGGTGTTCGCAGCAGGCTGTGCAGCGCGTCGTGGCTCAGCCCGAACTCCTCGTCGTGATTGCCGAAGGTGGTGCAGAACGGCACCCCCAGGCTGTCCAAACACTGGGCCACATCCCTCATGCTCTGCTCGGCGGGATGGCCGAATATCATGTCGCCTGTCACCACCACTAGGTCTGGCCGTTCCGCTTTCACCACCTCGCGTATGCGGGTCAATGCCCGTTGGGCATGGGGATTGCCGTGTATGTAGTGCAGGTCCGTGAACTGGACGATTTTAAACGTCCCGTCAGCTCTGAAACGCAAAGGCAGCCGTTGTGCCGATGCACAACCAGCTGCCATTGCAAGCACAAACAGGGCAGACACCAAGCGTCTCATGTCAGTGCAATAACCTATTTCTCTGACCCGGGCTTTTGGGGAATGGCTTTGGCTCCGGCGGGCTTGGCGATGCTCTCGCGCATGTCCGTGTCGGCCTGTATATTCTTCATGCGGTAGTAGTCCATAATGCCCAGATTGCCGCTGCGGAAAGCGTCGGCCATGGCCTTGGGCACTTCTGCCTCGGCCTCGATTACCTTGGCTCGGGCCTCCTGGGCCTTGGCCTTCATCTCCTGCTCCGAAGCCACTGCCATTGCGCGGCGCTCCTCGGCCTTGGCCTGGGCGATGTTCTTGTCGGCGTTGGCCTGGTCCATCTGCAGCTGGGCTCCGATGTTCTTGCCCACATCGATGTCGGCTATATCGATGGAGAGAATCTCAAACGCCGTGCCGCTGTCCAGTCCCTTGGTAAGCACCAGTTTCGAAATGCTGTCAGGGTTCTCCAGCACCTGCTTGTGGCTCAGTGCCGAACCGATTGACGACACAATGCCCTCGCCCACGCGGGCCAGGATGGTCTCCTCGCTGGCACCGCCCACCAGCTGCTTAATGTTGGTGCGCACCGTGACGCGCGCCTTGGCAATGAGCTGGATGCCGTCCTTGGCCACGGCGGCCACCGGCGGCGTGTCAATCACTTTGGGGTTTACCGATGTCTGCACGGCTTTCAGCACGTCGCGTCCAGCCAGGTCGATGGCGGTGGCGGTGCGGAAATCGAGATTCATATTGGCTTTGCTTGACGAGATGAGGGCCTGCACCACGTTGGTCACGTTGCCGCCGGCCAGATAGTGGGCTTCCAGCTCGTTCTGCGAAAGCTTCAGACCCGCCTTGGTGGCGTTGATCATATTGTTCACAATAACGCTCGGCGGCACTTTGCGGAAACGCATGAACATCAATTGGATGAGCGAGGTGTGCACACCCGAGACCAGCGCCTGGAACCACAGCCCCACTGGCACCAAATAGAGGAAGATGATGAGCAGGATGACAATCACTGTACTCAGCACTATAATTCCTGGTAATGACATGATTATTTGTTTTTAAGGTTAATAACTGATTGTTCGGTATTGTTCTTTTTTGCGGCCTATTCGAAACGTTTGTCCTCCGTTTCGCGCACATCTATGCGGTAGCCCTCGATGGCCACAACCTCGATGGGGCGGTCTTGGTCAATGAATTTGTTGATGGCGTGTACCTCCACCAGCTTCCCGTCAATCAAGGCCTTCCCTGTCGGGGCCAGCCGGGC
>OCTW011596498.1_pt1 | contig 18593 bp, 11 predicted proteins | sample 1539671 | NCBI WGS metagenome assembly OCTW01 (sample SAMN02144230, study PRJEB22623) | gut metagenome | biome: sheep rumen | host: Ovis aries | place: New Zealand
CGCCAGACAGACCAAATGCGAAAATCTGTTGCTACTCACTGACCATGAGAGCGGCGAAATAGAGGAGGATGGGCACAAGATGAAGATTCAGCCCGTGTATGAATGGAGTTTGGAACTCGGAATGTAGTCACCTGAATTTTAAGAAAGCAGTGCAATAGACAAATATGTCAGGGGACAGATACTGACACATGTGGGGGATACATGCCCCCTGGGCAAATGCTTAGCTCACCTAATGTAAGAGGGTGTGTCATCTTGACACACCCCCCTCGTTTTTCATGAATGACTGAATCACTCAGAACGCACGCTCGATCACCTCGAGACACATGCGTGAGTTATGATACGGACATTTCCAGAAGCCGGCCTTGTCGTCGGTGAGATTGAGAGAACCATCTGGATGACGGCTCCAATGCCATTCTCCATGTTCCCAGTCGATCAGCTGGGTCTTGATGTACTCCCAGCATCTGACGGCTTTCTCCAAGGCATCCTCATCACCAAAATGCTGGTAGATATTGATCCAGCCCACCACATTCTCTGCCTGCACCCACCAGTGCAGGTCATCATCCACATGACCGGTGTCGAGATTGGCCTCGTGTATCATGGACCCATCAGGGCGCAAACCTTTCTCACTGGCTCTGGCCACCATCCTCACGATAGGCTCCACCCGCTGCAGCACACTCTTGTCGCCAAGGACGAGAGCAGCTTCGTGCATGAGCCATGAACACTCGATATCGTGACCATAACTCTCCAAATGCCCTGCCCCTCTGGTCCAGTCCATATCGAAAAAGAGGTCGAGGTGATGGGTCTCCGGATTAAGGATATGGTCAGTGAAAATACTGATGAGATTGCGCAGCGACGCTTCCAACCGGGCTGTTGTCTCCTGAGGGACTGCGACATCCACAGGAAGCACGGCTCCAATCGACGGCACATAATTGCACGATTGAGCTCTGTTGAGTTCCTGAATACAACGGTAGAGATTGGCGTAAGGCTCAATGATATGCAAGTGGGTGTTCTGGGATTTGGGATAATTGGCATCAAGCTCTGAGAGCCGCATGTCGGCTATCTCGCCCCACTCTCGTGTACGAGCCTCAATATAACCGTTGTACTCACGGTCGAAGGCATGCTCCTCTATACAGTCATAGAGATCAAGGGCATAATCGAGCGCCTCACGGTCGCCTGTGGCACGGGCAAGTTCCGACAGGCCGTAGATGGTGAAGCCGATGGCATAGCTCTGCTTCTTGGTGTCGAGCGGATGTCCATGGGCGTCGACGCTCCAAAACACACCTCCATACTCATGGTCGATAAAATGGTCGATGATGTAACGCTTGGCACGTTCCGCCATCGCAAGGTATTCCGGTTTGCGCAGCACCCGGTAGGCTGCCGCGAACGACCATAAGATGCGGGCATTGAGAATCGCTCCCTTCTCCGCATCGGGTATGAGGTTGTCATGACCGTCGATACGCCCATAGAACCCTCCGTTCTCACGGTCTAACATCCGATCACTCCAGAAACGCAGGATGTTGTTCTCCAGCACATCCCGCATTTCCTTCTTCAATGCTGATACACTATCTTTCATATATTATTTCTTGATGGGGTACAAATAGGTCAGCAGGATAATCAACAAAGCGATGATGGCGGGGAACAAGGAGAACAGCGACCACACCATCGAAAGCACTGAGTCGGTGATGGAAGCTGGATCCACACTGGTGTTTCCCATCTCATCGGTGATCATGCTGGCTCCTGCTATACCCAGGAAGAGTGCCACCAGCGAACCTGAAATGGCGGTGCCAAACTTCTGTGCCATGGTACCGGAAGAGAAGATCAGTCCTGTGGAAGAGGTGCCGTTCTTCTCAGTGGCATAGTCGGCCACATCAGCGTACATCGACCACAACAGCGGTGAATAGAGACCGATGCCGATGGAGGTAAGTACCACGACGGCTACCATCACCCAGATATAGGCTGGATCCATCGGGATGAAGAAGAAGCCGATGGAGAAGACCAGACAGATGACTGCCGCCCACATAAATGCCTTGCGCTTCGAACCTACCCACTCCGTGAACTTCGGCGATACACCACCGAAAACCATGCACGTGAGTTCTCCGAAGGTCATAAACACCGTGTAGTTGATGATCAGGCCACTTACCGTCACATCCCCATGAAGGCAATACTCAAAGAGATAGCCTGCCACAGCATAACGGAAACCATTGAAGAAATTCGTACAGATGCCGATCAGAGTCAGATAAATCCAAGGCTTGTTCTTGAAAAGATCGGCAAACGGACGGAAGGAGAACTTCTCGGCACGAACGGGTTTCAGCCGTTCCTTGGTCAGCAAGCCACAGGCCAGCGTACCAATGGCGGCGATGGCGCCGAAGAACGCTCCAAGCACGGCATACTGATGCTGCTCAGTGCCTCCCACGAATTTCTGCAGGTAGGGGAAACTCAGCAGGGTGATAAAGCCCATGGCATAGGCTCCCACCATACGGAAAGAGGAGAACTGGTTTTTCTCATTGTCGTCGTCCGTCATCACACCCAGCAGCGAGCCATAAGGCACATTGACCGCCGTATAAAGTGCCATCATAAGCAAATAGAGCGAATATGCCCAGATCCGCTTACCCACCGGACCGAAATCAGGGGTGTAGAGCAACAGAGCGAAAACCAGACCGAAGGGGATGGCTCCATAAATGAGCCATGGCCTGTAGGTGCCCCAGCGACTCTGTGTGCGGTCGGCCAGACTGCCCATCAACGGGTCGGTGACAACATCAAACATACGGGCGATAAGCATCAGCGTAGCCGCATCAGCGAAAGTGAGTCCGAAGACATTGGTGAAAAACAGCGGGAAGGCAATCGACATGATTTTCCAGGTGATACCACCAGCAGCGGCATCTCCCAAGGCATATCCGATTTTTTCTTTAAAACTTGCCATAAGATGGATTGATTAATGATGAATAGTGAATAATTAAATCTGACGCTTGTTCTTGGCGACCAACCGCTTGATGGTTTCCACGGAGGCCGAAGTGGTCAGGCCGTCCTCGGGGGTGTTCATGCAGTAATCGATGAGTTGGTCAATGGTGGAGGTGGCCACGTGCATCCGGGTGTCTGACGAAGCATAATAGATGAACACCTTGCCGTCATCGTCGGCGATCCAGCCGTTGGCGAAAACGACATTCATCACATCACCGATATACTCCCATCCCTCTGGCACGAGGAAATAGCCTCCGGGCTGGGCGATGACCCTGGTGGGATCGTCGAGAGCTGTCATGTACATGTAGAGCACATAGCGCAGTCCGCTGGCGCAGCCTCTCACGCCATGAGCCAGGTGCAGCCATCCGCGGTCGGTCTTGATGGGATGCGGACCCTCACCGTTCTTCACCTCCATGATGGTGTGGTAGTGACGGGGATTGATGATCTTCTCCTCCTTGATCTCTGCATGGGTGATGTCATCAACCAAAGCCCAACCGATGCCGCCGCCTGAGCCGGTGTCGATGAAACCGTCCTGCGGACGGGTATAGAAAGCATACTTGCCATCAACAAACTCCGGGTGCAGCACCACGTTGCGCTGTTGGCTCTTGGTCTTCAGGTCGGGAAGCCGCTCCCAGTTGACGAGGTCCTTGGTACGGGCGATGGCAGCCGTGGCAGTGGCGGCAGACAAGTCGCCCGGGCAGGTGTCATCATGCCTCTCCGCACAAAACACGCCGTAAATCCAACCGTCTTCATGCTGGGTGACACGCATGTCATAGATGTTGGTGGCCGGTACCACGTCATCGGGCATGGTGATCGGCTCATCCCAGAACCGGAAGTTGTCAATGCCGTTAGGACTTTCCGCCACGGCGAAGAACGACTTGCGGTCGGCTCCCTCCACTCGCACGATGATGACATATTTACCATTCCACTTGATGGCACCGCTGTTGAGCGTGGCATTCATCATGATACGCTGCATGAGATAGGGATTGTCTTTCTCGTTGAAATCATACCGCCAGGCAAGCGGGGTATGGTCTGCCGTGACGATAGGATTCTTGTACTTGGTATAGATACCATTACCCCACTCGATGGGTTCATTCTTTAACTGAAGCAACTGCTCATGATGAGCTTTGAGCGCAGCCACTTTCTTTTCAAAATCTGACATGATATTTTTTTCTGAATGATTGACTATTGATTATTCAAGTTTCGCATTTTCAACTTCTTCGTAGTTAAGTAGTTAAAGAAGTTATCGCTTCGCTCGTCCTACGGACAGAAGTTAAGCCATTACCTTGTTGTTAGAATGGTGTACCATTTTGCATTTGGTTTAAACTCCTTAAACTCCTTAAACTCCTTAAAGACCTTAACTATCAACTCTTAACTACTTCATAAAGTTGACTATTGATTACAAATCACTGGGTGATGTCTTTGAGGAACAAAGTGTTATCCTTTGCATAGAAATCCTTGAAATAGGGGGCATCGGGCTTGGATGTAGACGGTCCGAACCACTCTTCCTTGTAGTTACGCCAGGTGAGCAGGTAACTGATAGGGAAGCCTTCCACAGCTGGCAACAGGGTGGAAGTCCACCAGGTGGGCTCCGTCATGTTCTTCATGCCACATTCTGTCAGGGCGGGGATGAGACCATGCTCCTTAGCCACATCGCAGAGTACGGTCAGGTTCTGCTTGCTGCGGGTGATGAACCCTTCCTTCTCCTCGGGTACCCACTGGTAGCCATCAAGACCGATCATGTCGACTCGGTCGTCACCAGGATAGCGGTCCAACAGGCGTTCCGCAGTCAGGTCGTCTTGCATACCGGGTGAATACGACCAGACCAGATTGTCGAAACCATCAGCCTTCAACTTGTCCTGTAACATATTCCACAGGGCCTTGTATTCATCTACCGTGCAAAGCTTCTCGCCCCACCAGAACCAAGAACCTGAGTTCTCATGCCACGGACGGAAGATGATGGGGATCTTACGGCCTTCATCGTCGGTCAGCGTGAGCAGAAAGTCGGACACACGCTGCATCCAGGTCTCAAACTTCTCATGAAACTCGCCGCCAGGCAATATTTTTTTCACTACTGCGGTGTCGCTCACATCCCAAGCCGTCCCTTCAGGAAACTTCTGTCCGGCCCAGCCTCCGCCATCGATTGTGGTGACGGGATTCCGCGGATGCCAGCTCAGGGTGACAATGCCTCCACGGCGATAGTGGTTCTTCACTTCCTCTGTCATGCGAGTAAAGGGGACACTGTCGAGATTCTTGGCATCGCCCATCTCTATACCGCCGAGGTCGAATCCCATGATGGCGGGGTAGTCTCCACAGACATTCTTCACATCACTGGAATCTTTGTCATATGCCCAGGTCAGACCATACATCGGGTCGTCCTGATGCCCGTACATGACACCTTTCTGACGGAGCGTGTCCAGTCGTTCTATCAACTGCTGAGCCTGTGTCTTTTCCGGCTCAGCCTTTTTCATTGTGGTGCAGGCTGCCACAGATACAGTAGCAATGGCCATCACTAATAATTTTCTCATAAATGATTATCGGTTTCGTTTTTACTATTTTTCAATCTCTTAGATGCATCTGCCTCAACAGCCAGTCCTCCCATTCATCCCACTGTTCCTGATACCAGAAATGACCTGTCTTCTGATAGAGGCTCAAGGTCTTGGGGGCTGTCACAATGTTGTACACGGAATAGGCCGACGACGGCGGCACCACCTCATCGTTATAACCGAAGGAATACCATCCGGGGCAAGTGATACGGCGGGCGAAGTTGACGCCGTCGTAATAACGTGCGCCCTCCACTTTCTTCTTGTCGGGATTCTTCACCTGGTAGAAATAATGGGGCCAGCCACAGGCTTTCTGCTGCAAGGCCATCTCATAGTCGCACATGGCATCATGCACGGCGGCCACATAGGTGATTCGCTTGTCGAGGGCGGCCACGGCCAAAGAGAGGAAACCACCCTGCGACGAACCGGTCACACCTACCTCTCGGCCATTCCATTCCGGCAGGGAGGCGATATAGTCGACGGAGCGCACCGCTCCTGTCACCACCCGCTTGTAGAAATTCTTGTCGGGCTGGTCGAGGTTGACTTCCCAGTAACCGTCGAGAGCGGCTTGGCGGATATCCTCATAGACCGACGGCTGCATGGTGACGGGGATGCCATGGATGCCGATTTCCAAGACAATGGCTCCCTGCGAGGCCGTCCACACATCACCGGTATAGGGGCGCACTCCTGCTCCCGGCACTCTCAGGAGGGCGGGATACTTTCCTGGCTTCACGGGTTTGGTAAGAATACCATAGATGCGGCTGCCGGGACGGTTGTTGACGAAACTCACTTCATACACATTGACCGTCTCAGTGCAACGCTCTGGCAGGAGGGTAACATGAGGGTCGAGCGCATGCCGCCGGGCATCCGCCAGCGCTCGCTCCCAGAACGCGTCAAAATCATTGGGACACTGGGTGGCGGGCTGCAACTTCTCTGGAGAGAAACCTGCTGTGCACAAACCAGTGTAATCCTTGCCGTTGACATGTGCTGTCACTTTCAGACGATAAAAGCCTGGCTCCTTCATCTGGCCCGTCCATTTCATCTGGCCGTCTTTGAGCACCACGCCCTGTTTCCTCACATCGGGATACATCACAGGACCTGCCTCGTAGTCGACGGAAACACCATCGAGAAGTGTACCGGAACGAAGCACCTGCACCGTGAACTGTGCCTTCTCTCCTGTCTTGTAGTTCCAGTCCTTGTGGTCAGGTGTCACCTCGACCACGATATTGTTGCCGATGATCTGCCCCATCGCCGTGAGCGCAGTGCAGAACATGCAAATCATGGAAAGCCATTTTCTCATATAATATAAGGTTAAGCTTGAAACAATGGTTCTTATTTTCCGATCTTCGACATGCGGTCGACTTCCGCCTTGACTACGTTGAGCGTGGAAGTGTCGGTGGCAAATACCGAATTGAGTCCCTGGGCCTCCTGGGCCGGGTCTCCAGTGTAGTCATCACCTACCTGCCACTGCTCGTGACGGGGCTCTGCGAAACCGCCCCATCCCCAGAAGTTGCAGCCTGCAAAATAACCTCCGCTCTCAGCATTGTCGCCAACAAGGGAGAACACGTAACGGTAGTAACCGTCGCGGCCCTCGGTCGTCGTGTCCTTCGTGAACTTGAAACCATCACGGGGATAGCCAAACTCTTCCATCACCAATGGCTTTTTCAAACGGGCACAGATGTCAAGGTGCTTGTCAATATACTCCTTGGTGTTCTGGCAACTCACACCGAGGTCCTCCACCAGGTGATCGGGACGTGCCCACGACCAATTGTATGGCCAGAGGTGCACATTACAGTAATCGATGTTCTTGTCGGCGCAAATACGCTCGTAGGCCTCATAGTCGTTCTCACAACCCCACGATCCTTCGCTTCCTACGGAGATCAGATGATTGGGGTCAAGACTGCGTATCAATGCTGCGGCCTCGGAAAGCCATTTCTCGAAATCGGGCAGAGCTTCCTTGCTGAAGGCGCGGGGCTCATTACCGATCTGCCATGACATGATGGCTGGATCATCGACGTATTTCAAGCCCGTATAGCGATTGGTGCGGCCAAGGATGAAGCGCACATAGTCATAAAACAGTTGATGGGCCTTCTCATTGGAGGCATACTGTGCGACGAATTTCATATAAGCCTCATAACCATCCTCGTTGGGACGTGGGGCTTTGCCCGCTCCGGCATGCTCCAGATAGAAGCTATATCCCCCACTCCACTCCCAGGCGTTGTTGAGATAAAGCACGGCCACCATCTCTCTCTTGCCCATCTCCTGGAGCAGGAAATCAAGACCGGCGAGGATCGTGTCGTTATACACGCCGGGAGACACTTGGAGCGTCGGTTCCACTTTGGTGGTCACGCCTCGCTCGCCGTCGCTGCCTACCAGCACACGCAGATTGTCGATGCCCATGGCTTTCATCTGGTCGAGCTCGCGGCACAACCGCTCTCGGTTGCCGCCCTGACCCTCACTGCCGAGAATGGCGCCATACCAGAAATTAGTACCGACATAATAATAGGGTTTTCCATTGCGCATGAAATGCCCGTCGCTGACTTTTACAAACGGGTCGTCGACAATCTTCTCCTGACAAGCAGATAGAGCGAGAATCATGGTGATAAAGGCTATCAATTGTTTCATATCCGATAAAGGTATTAAAAGATTGTGCAAAATAAACAAAAAAAACGGAAAAGCAATGATACTTTGATAGCTTAGTTTGATACAATTCTTTTAATTTGTCTGAAACAAAAAAGCAAGTCAGTCCATAGTCGGCTGGGGATATCCCAAAAGCCTGCTATGAACTGACTTGCAGAATAGATGATCCTTATGAAGGATAGCGGCGGGTCGCCGCCCAAGGACTATTTCAAGAGCGCATCGACGATGTCGGACTCATACCAGTCGAGGGTTTTCCTGTCCATAAGACCCATCCACCAGAGACCGGTGGTGTTGTACTGAGCAAACTTCTGCCTCATGTACTGCGCATACTTCACACGCTCGCCCATAGCGACATGGGTGCCGCCCGCGGCAAACTCGCCGAAGAAATATGGAACGCCGAAATCTGAGCCGAAACGCTTGTCGACACGAGCGAAGATGTCGTCTATCTCCTGCTTGCATGCGTCGTCGAAGATGTAGATGTAATATTTCTCATCATCGCTGCCCACACCGCCGCCATCATTGCAGAACCAGTAGGGGTCATAGCTGTGGATGGAGCAGATCAGGTGATTGGGATGCTTGTCGTTGGGCAACTGCATGCCGGCAAGTTTGGCTGGGGAACTGCCTGCGCTGTAGGGATTGATCAAGAGGTTGCGGTACTCGTTGTTGCCTCCCGTGGCACGCACGACATCCACGAAGTCCTGCTCAAGTTTGTTGAGGGCCTCATAACAGGTGGGATCGGCGGGATCGCCCCACTCCCCGTTGGCACTCAGGATCTCGTTGACAGCCTCAAACACCAAACGGTCGTCGTAGGATTTGAAACGGTTGGCAATCTGTGTCCACAAGTTCTTGAACTTCGCACTCACCGTGGGATACTGGTTGACATCTGCCACCAGCCAATGAGCGCCATCACCGCGGTTGGCGTCGGGCTCACTGGCGTCGTGGTGCACATTGAGAATGCAGTAGCACCCGGCGTTGAGCACCATGTCAACCACCTCCTGAACACGGTTCATCCAAGCCGTCTCCACGTTGCCGTCTGCATCCATGTGGGGGAACCAGGTCACCGGCACACGGATGACATTGAAGCCACGGGCTGCGATGGCATTGATGATCTCGGGAGTGGTGACTGGCTGTCCCCAGCAGGTCTCCCAGTCATAGACGGTCTCTGGATTAAACCATTTCAGCACTTCAGAATTGGTGATGTCATGATTCGACTCCAGGGTGTTACCGAGGTTATAACCGAAGCCGAGTTTCTCGACAAAGGTGAAAGAACTCATGAACGGGTCGTTGGGATCAGTGCCCGTACCTTTTTGGATGATGGTCACGTTTTTGCTCAGACTGCCCGACTTGACGGTGAGCGTTGTGGAGCGCTCGTTGCCCTCGTTCTTCGCCACCTCAACTTTGGTATAAGACTTCTTGTTGGTATAGCCGTAGCCGGCATGAACCACCAACTTACACCACGAAGTGTCGGCCAACTCGGCGGTCCAGTTGCCGTCGGTCTGGATGCCAAGCACCGCAGCTCCTTTACCGATGGAGAAGGTGAGGTCGTTCACAAGCACAGAATCCCTATAGACTTCTATTTTCGATGCATTGCCCGTGCGCAGTCCAGTATCAACGGCAGGATTCTCCACGTCGGAGCAGGCCTGGAAACCAACCATCGACACAGTGAGCAGCAGTGCTCCGATTATTCTGTTGATTTTCATAATTGAATGGTTTTTGATGTGTTTACTTCTTGTAGAAGATACGTACATTGTCGATATAGACATCGATGTCACCCCTGACAATGCCTTGGTTCATGTACTGGATGCGGAACTGGTTGATGCCGTTCTCCACCACAAACTGGTAAGTCTTGCCACGGTATTTGCCGAACTTACTGAGAGGCACCACAGCACGGTACCACTTGCCGACAGGAGCATCATCGTTGATGTCAGCCAGCACAGGGCGATCATTGCTGAACGTGCCGGCCGAATAATCTGTCCAGCGGAAAGTATCATACTGGTTGACCGTCTCCAGTGGGTTGGCAACACCGCTGTCATTAAACTCAGGCACAGGATCCTCGCTGTCATACTGCAGGAAATAGCGCAGGTAGCCGGTATAGACGCCATTGTTGAAGGAACTCTCATTGTTGAACACTTCCATGGCCAAGTAGATGTTGTCGGTAGAGGCATCGGCGGGGATGACATCAAAGGAGGGCAGCGGGAACTTATTGCCGTTCCAGTCCTTGCGGAAGTAAATCATCTGTCCCCACCACTGCTGTCCCTCGTTCTCGACGAGGATATGGGCCATCTTGCCGTCACCGGTGTAGGGTGGATCGTCGCCATTGGCTTTCTCATAGGTGGCATTGGGATTCCAACCATTATCGGTGGCATCGTCTTCGAAACGGGTGAAGCATCCGTCGAGTGCCCAGAAGCGGAAAGTTCCCTCACCACCCGGGGTGGTCACGGTGATGAGTCCGTTGCCGCTCTCGTCTGAGGGGACAGCGGGCATGACAAACGTGATCTCATCCTCACTCTCAGCCACGGTCAGGTCTTTGGCCGGTATGGTGACATCGCCGAACTTGACGGATTCCACCTGCACGAACTCTCGTCCGTAGAGGGTCACCTCCTCACCAGGCACTGGCATATCCGACGTGACATCGAAGATAATGGGCTGTCCAGGATATTTCGAGTAGCCGATATAAGTGGTGCCGGCAGCACACTCAATCACGAGCGTTCCCTTCTCGTATGACAGTTCGGGAAGCGTCACCTTGAGTTGAGAAGTGGTCTCGTAAGCCTGGGTGCGGGTGTTCTGGTGATGATCCTGGAGCACGGTTTCCACCTTGGCGGCCTCCACATGATTGCCACCGACGGTCTCCCATTCGGTGGTGTCGAGTTGCTCTGCGGGGATGTCGGTGAAATAGACATTCTCCAAGTCGACGAGGTTGAGACCGTAGACATTGAGCTCATCGCCGGTCTGACGGGGATAGGTGCCTTGGATGCGGGAGATCGATGGCCATGGGGCCGTGATCTTGAAACCGTAGACTGCGGTGCCATGAGAGGTCTCAAGACGGATCTCGTCCTTGAGGTCGCTGTTGAATGCGGTGAGCTTGAATCCGTCATCCTCTGAGGGCACGGTGACGATGACACTGTGGTCGGTGTTCATCGTGGGGTTGAAATACACCTGCTGGTCGTTGATGTAGACTTTCTGCACCTTGCTCAGGTTCTGACCGATGATGGCCAGAAGAGAGCCTGTTCCAGCTTTGGTGAATGTGCTGTCGGCCTTGGCCGGGTCGCAGGAGCGCACAGCGGTGATAACCGGAGTGCCCATGCCTTCCTCGTCATCCTTGCAGGAAGAGAGGGAGATGACCATGAGTGCTGCCAAAGCCATGAACAGCCATCGGTATGGGTGATTGATCTTATTCTGTTTCATATCGCTACTTCTGATTATTTTCACTAAAGTCATACTCCACAGGAGCTTGGTTGAAGTATGGGTTCTGAATGACATCGGCCTCGGGATAAGGCATGAAGATATTCGACTCGCTGAGCACGATGGGCGCATAGTCGGCCCCACGTGCCTCGGAGAGGGAATCAAGGTCGTAGACATAGCCCTGGGCCTTGGTCTGCACCACCGTCTGGTCGTCGTCGCTCATGCGCAGGCAGTCGCTCCAGTAGCAGTGGCCCTGGTCGTCGTAGAAATACCAGTTGTTGGTGCCAGGGAACACGCAGCGGTAGCTGAGCGTGCCGTCGTCGTTGCGAATCACGTCGCCAGAGTTGAGCATGAAGGCGCGGTGCTGCTTGTGGTTGAAGAAGTCAAGCATGTACTGAGGGCGCCAGCGATACCAAGTGACCATGTCGTACCAGTTGCAGTATTCAAGACAGAACTCGATGCGGCGCTCCCGGATCAGGTCCTCGAAGGTGAAGGATTTCTTGGCGGGAAGTTTGGCACGGAGGCGGGTGGCGTTGAAAGCCGACAGCGCATTGGGGTCAGAGGTCTCCATGTTGTTGCCAAGAAGGGCCTCTGCCTTGATGAGGTAGACGTCGGCCAGGCGCATGATGTAGGTGTTGAGCGGAGAGGCTTGCTGGGCGAGGTGCCCGTCGCAGTCGGCTTTGGTGCCCACGACTCCTTTCTTGGCCTGGATCCAGTTGACATTATAGGTATAGCCGCCCTTCTCGCTCCAGATATAGTCATAATGACGTCCTGGTGTGAAGAAGGTTCCGCGCAAGCGGAAGGAGTCGGCCGGCTCCTCGTTGTAGTAGTTGATCATGTCGACGGAGGCATGGAGCGAACCGCCCCAGCAGTTGACGTCGCACACATCCGACCATGCCAAGTCGGAGATGAGGTTGTTGCTCGAGGCATACTCACCGAGCAGCGGGTCGGCCCAGCGCATGGCGAGGAGCGTCTCCTCGTTGTCGTTGAATTGCGGACGGAAGAGGTCTTCGTAATTGTCCAGCAGTTTGTACTGGCCGCAGTTGATGACCTCGTCGCAGAGCGAGACGACGCGCTGGAGGGTGGCCTCGTCACGGTGTCCGTTCTTGTTCCAACCGCTCTGTGCGAGCAGTGCCTTGGCGAGCATGGCCTTGGCCACATAGCGCGAAGGATGGAAGTTGGCACCCTTCTCGGGCAGCAGTTCAGCAGCGCGTTCGAAGTCGCGCACGATGAACTTGAGCACGCTCTCCTCGGTGTTGAGCGGGCGCACGGGGTTGGAAATGGCCTCGATATTGTCTTCATAGAGGATGACCTCTCCCCATCCGCGGAGCAAGTAGAAATAGGCAGCTCCACGCATGAGGTATGCCTCGCCGCGAGCCTGGTTCTTCACAGCCTCCGACACATTGGAAGTGGTGTATCTGTCCATATCGAGCAGCAGCTCGTTCGACATCGACACCACCATGTAGATAGACGACCATGCATTGATGAGCACGTCGGTGAGACCCGTGATGGTGAACCGTGCGAACTCGCCCTGAAGGTAGGGGCTCCATGCGTCGTTGGCACGGAAGGAACCCATGCCCACGATGGCACGCTCATTGTATCCGCTCCATGCATAGTTGTAGAGCGGCTCGATGGCCCTGATAACGGCATCGTCACTATCATAGTAATTGTCGGCCGTATATCCGTGTTGAGGTGTGCGGTCGAGGAAGTCTTCGCCGCAACTGCCTGTAACAAGCAACAATGCGACCAGCATTGAATATATGATGAAATGATTCTTTTTCATATCGATTGGCATTTAGAAATTAACCTTCAGACCTACATTATATATCCTTGGTGAAGGATACCGGTAGTTGTCGATACCTTGCAGGATAACACTCTGTCCGATGGAACCCAGTTCGGGGTCATAGCCATCGTAGCCTGTGATGGTGATGAGGTTCTGCGCGTTGACATATACCTGCACCCAGTCGAGTTTGAGCGGCTTGAGCCATCTCTTGGGCAGGTTATAGGAGAGTGAGATGGTCTTGAGCCGGATATACGATCCGTCTTCGATGAACCGCGAACTGATTCGGTTGTTGTCGTTCTGGCTCTCTCCGCTGACGCTGATGCGCTGTGTCTTGGCGTTCTCGGGGTTGGTGACAAAGACGTTGGAGATATCGTTGAGCGAGCCCTCGGGATCGATCATGCCTATCTGCGCATAGTCGCTCACCATCTTCAATTTGTTTCCCCATGCCGTGGGGTCGGAGTGATTGAGCTTGACAAGATTGAAAACGTCGTTGCCCACACTGCCGTTGAAGAAGAACGAGAGTTCGAGGTCTTTCCAGCGGATGACGTTGTTGATACCAAAGGTGAAGTCGGGGTTGGGATCGCCGATGAACTTACGGTCGGCCACGGTGATCTTTCCATCGCCATTGACATCCTCGAACATATAGTCGCCCACCCAGATACCGCGCTGTGCGATGGGATAGAGGTCGCCGTTGGAGTCGGCCGGACGGGCCACGGGCAAACGGTTTCCGTTCTGGTCGAGCATATACTCACCGAGTTGGTTCTTCTGGTAGAAATCGTCTTCGCGTGTGAACATGCCGATGACGTTGTATCCGTAGAACCTTCCAACGGGTCCATCTATTGTGGAAAGGGTGTAGACCTGTCCACTAATGGTTCCGGGAATGGAAGCATCGTCGGTATACAGGTGAGTAACCTTATTCCGGTTTAAAGACAGGGTGGCTCCCGTCCGCCATTCAAAGTTGTTCTTGGAGACATTGACGGTATTGAGTGTGAATTCAATACCCTTGTTCTGTAACACGCCGGTATTGACCTGAGGAGGCGATATGCCTTTCCACCCCGTATTGCTGACGTTGTATGAAGGCAGGGTGGCCGACATGAGCAGGTTGTCGGTCTTCTTGAGATAGGCGTCGATGATGAACTCGATGCGGTTGTCGAAGAAGGAGAGGTCGAGACCGATGTTGTAGGCTTTGGTCTCCTCCCATTTCAAGCCAGGGTTGGCGTAATTGCCATCATGGAATCCTGTTCCCCACGCGGTGGCCACACTCTTCATGGCAATGCCATAGGCGTAGTTTCCAGCCTGCTGGTTACCCACGATACCCCATCCGAGACGGAGCTTGGCATTGCGGAGCCACTTCACGTTTTCCATGAATTTCTCCTGCGTGATGCGCCAGGCAAAGGCTGCCGAGGGGAAGTATCCCCATCGGTTATCAGGACCGAAACTCGACGAACCGTCGGCACGGATGGTGGCAGTGAGGAGATAGCGGTCGAGAAGGTTGTAGTTGAAACGTCCGTAATAGGACTCGATTGACCACGGACTGCCCTGCTCGCCGTTGGTAGCGGTAGAGGCATCGCCCACGGCAATACTTTTCACGGAGTCGAAAAGGTATCCCTTGCGCCCCATGGAGCCTTGGTACCACTCGCCCTCCTGCGACTCGTGTCCGGCCATGATATTGAAGCGATGTCCCTTGAAAGGCTCAAACTCGTAGGTGGCATACTGCTTGAACGACTCGTACTTGTTGCGTGAGTTGCCACGTGTGAGCTGCGACTCAATGTTCTGCTGTGCCGTGTGATAACTAGGCTGGAAGAAAGTGCTCTGCCCCCAGCTGCGGTTGCCACCATACTCTATACGGAGTGTCAGTCCCTTGATAGGAGTGACGTTGGCAAAAGCATTGTAGTCGAATTGCTGGTTATTGCGGTTGTTGTCACGCATCTCCGCCTCGAAGAGCGGATTGGAGTTGTAGTTATGTTCGAGATTCTCACCGAAATCGTACGATCCGTCGGGGTTTCTTGGCGCCATGTCGGGATACTGTACGAGAGCGGTACGAATAACACTGTTTTCGTCGAAAGTGATAACTTGCTTGGTACTGGCATAGGCGGCATACATGCCCACTTGCAACCAATCGGTGACATTGACATCGAAGTTGGCGCGGAAAGAGGCACGGCGGAAGTTGGATCCCACACCGATACCGTCCTGGTCGAGGAAACCGCCGGAGAGGGAGTAGTGCATATTGTTGGTTCCACCATTGACATTGATCTGGTGGTTGTGCATGAATGCCACGTCGTAGAGCTCGTCCTGCCAGTCGGTACCATCAGTGAGCAGGCTCTCGTCGAGCAGTTCCTCGCGCTTGCCATAGCCGTAGATTTCGGCTCTTACATTATAGAACTTGGCAAATTCCTTGAGGTTCATGACCTCGAGCTTTCCGGGCAGTTTCTGCCATCCGGCATAGCCCTCATACGAAAGTTTGGGTTTGCCCTCCTGTCCGCGCTTGGTGGTGATAAGCACCACACCGTTGGAGGCGCGGCTACCGTAGATGGCGGTGGCGGAGGCGTCTTTGAGCACCTCGATGCTGGTGATGTCGGAGGGGTTGATGGTGCTGAGCACGGAAGAGTTGTCGGACGTCTGTCCCGACATGGCGATGCCATCGACCACATACAGGGGCTCGTTGCCGTTGAGTGAGTTGATACCACGGATCTGCACGGAGATGCCACCACCCGGCGCACCGGAGTTCTGGGTGACCTGCACACCAGCGATACGGCCCTGCATGGCCTGCTCGATGGAGGTGTTGACACCTTGTTTGATCTGGGCTTCGTTGATGGAGGATACCGAACCGGTGAGGTCACTGCGCTTCATCGTACCATATCCTACGACGACGACCTGCTCAAGCGTGTTGGTCTCCTCTGAAAGATTGATGTCATACCGCCCTGCCTTGGTCACCTTGAGTGACTGGGTGGTATAACCGATGTAAGAGAATTCGAGTGTCTGTCCTGGTTTGACGTCTATCGAGTAATTGCCGTCGATATCCGTCACGACACCCGTACTCGTGCCTTTGATCTTGACTGTCGCGCCGATGATGGGCTCTCCGTTGGTCTGGTCAACCACCGTACCGGTGATCTTCGACTGTCCAAAAGCCTGAAGCGGCGACAGCATCAAAAGCAGAAGCATCACCTTTGCGAAGCACAGGAAATGCTTGTGAAATGACTTGCTTTGATTCATATAAATAGTAGGTTTTATTAGGTTTTTGTCAAGTCAATTACCTGGTCAGGGTAAAAAAAGACAATAAAAGAGGGTGGTCATAAACCACCCTCCTGTTGGTAATGATCGATATTATTTCTGGATATATTTGCGACCATTCTGGATCACGATGCCCTTGTAGTCCTTGCCAACACGCACACCAGCGAGGTTGTAGACAGGAGCATTGACATTGTTCATGATGGAGACGCGCTCCTCGATTCCTTCGGCATTCTTCACGAGATAGATGTCAGTGATGACGATGGTAGCGACATCAGATGCCTGCAGAGCAACCTGATTGACCTGGCTCAGGTCCTTGCCCTCAAACGGGCACTCCAGGGTGGTGATGCCGGCGTTGCCCCACCATTTGTGATCCTCGGAAGTGGTCTGCACAAAGCCCTGGGTGTTGACTGTAGTAGGCTCAGCATAGACGAACACGAGCTTGACATAGCTTGACCAGTCTACTGGAGTGTCGTTCTCTGCCAACCATGCGCTCAGACCGCCCCAAGCCACGGAGTTGAAGGTGACAGAACCGTCAGCATTGTGAACAGCTGTCTCGTTGGAATTCCATGTGCCGGTGAACTTGTCGATGATGCTCACCTTCTCGCCCTCTGGAGCAGGAGGTGTGCCACCCACGTATTCCACAGAGTTGACCTTCACGCCCATACCCTGCACGCGGAGACCGCCATTGCTGTTGATCACGGTAGCAAAGTCTTCGGTGATCACGAATGTGGCCTTGCCATTGGCATCGGGAATCAGTGCGTCGCCGAGGTTGCTCCAGTCAGCATTGCTCTTCGGGAGCACCTGGGGTCCCCACTCCCAACCGGCTACCTCAACAGGCTCGCAGGAGAAGACGATCTTGGCACCAGCCTCGACATTGGTCTTCGGGATCAGGAAGTTGACATCCCATGAGTCAAAGACAAGAGGAAGGGCGGGATCGGTCTGCAAACCTGTGACAGGCTCTTCGCCACCCTCGAAGGTGTAGACATAACCACCGAAGCTCAGCTTCGAACCGGTGCAGAACACGTAGTATGTCTCATTGGCAACGACATCAAACTCCACAGTACCAGTCACCTTCTCATCCACGGTGTAGTCCTCGTTGAACTGAGTGACTGTCGGCTCGTCGCCGTCTGCCTTCAGCGTGAGGGCGGAAATGGGCAGACAGGTGCCGTCGGATGCCTTTGCCACATAGAAGTTCTTGCTGGCATTCAGCACGATGAACGCAGTCATGTGACCGTCTGCCTTCGGAGTAATCATGTAGTATGTACCCGACTGGGGCAAATTGGCACTTTCGGGCTTGTAACCTGAACCAGTGCTCTTGTCTCCGTCAAGCTCACCATCCTTGGGATTCTGGTTACCAACGACGTAGACGACGCGGGTCTTCTCCTCCATCTCGCCGGTCTCGCTGTTCTCCACCATCACCTGCTGGCCGAAAAGCTCAGCGCAATAAGCCTTCACCGAAGCGAGCTTCACATCATAGTTCTTGGTGGTGCGGTCATTGCCAAGCACCACTTTGCAATGAGCTGTCTCAAGCGTAGCTCCATTGCCATAAGCACTTCCATTCTCAAACAGCGCCTTCTCGGTGGTCTGAGCCTGGACTCCCATTGCCATAGCGGCAACAGCAAAAAGAGTAAAAATTTTCTTCATAAGCTGAATAAAGTTAATAGTTATAAATATAGTAATATTGGTTTCTATGTAATTTGGTGCAAAATTACATGTTTTTTATCAGAAAACATGATACTTTTTTGCCTAACATTGATATTTTTTTGATTTTTTACATTTTACGTGTTTTCTTGACAGACGTTCATAATAGTAATTACTCAGCACCCCCTAGCATGAGTGGCTACCGCGCTGGGTTACTACTCAGCACTCCACTTTCCCTTCTTATGACCATCGGGATTTGTCGTTGTTCATCGGGATTTGTAATCCCGATGCTGTGAGTATCAGGTTTTTTAATCCGCTAAAAGCGCATTGCAAATGCTTTCACTCAATGCGGCCGGATTGCAAATCCGCCCGAACAAATGCAAATCCACCCGAAC
>OCTW011520252.1_pt1 | contig 18591 bp, 14 predicted proteins | sample 1539671 | NCBI WGS metagenome assembly OCTW01 (sample SAMN02144230, study PRJEB22623) | gut metagenome | biome: sheep rumen | host: Ovis aries | place: New Zealand
GTAGGCGGTATCCTCATTAATCATAACTGTATGAAGATTTTTCAAATCCGGGAATTTTTTATAGCTGTGCCAGGTTATAGGAACAAAGGCCTTTTCCATTCTGTAAGCGCCGGTCCCTTTTGCTGTCAGTTCAACCTGAATCTCTTTTCCATTTTCATCTATAAAGCCTGCAAGAGCTTTCGGCCTCTGGGAATCTTCTGTAATATCTGCAATCTGTAAAAGCTCTTCTACAATTCCGTATTGACCAGGCTTTCCGTCTGCCCGCTGGCCTTTTGTTGCAAGCATGGCAGCTTTATAAATTTCTTCTAAAGCTTTTACCGGAAAATTTTCTCTGCCATAAATAAACTCAACTGAATCAATTGCTTTATTAATTTCTACTCCATTCCAGCTGGTAATTACTGTCCATTCACGAATTCCATTCTGATAAGCAGAGCCTTCTTCATCTACCAAAACTGCAACGACACTTCTATCCGAAAGACGGAGCATGCTCATACCATAATCATGTCCGCCAAGCATACAAACAGAAGGCTCCCAGATATCCCATTGTGAAACATAGGGGGAAACATGACCATCATAAAAATAATAAGCATAAGCCTGGATAGCCGCCGCAAAAAGCTTTGGATTTTTTGTATTCTGGGCCTTTTGAATTACAGGCAGAAACTTTTCCCTCAGGGCTGGAATATCAATTTTTTTCCAGTCTTTAAGAGAATAATATTTTTCCATATCTTTGGTTGTAGAAATAAAAGATTCAACGTAGCTCTGTCTTGTATGATTTCTCATTGCTGAATCCCAGACCAGAGGCTTGTAGATTGTGTAAAGTCCAGAAAGAATAGAAAAGGTCATTATAAGAGGATGCAGGATTTTATTAATGCGGGGCCAGATTGAAGTTAATGCCGGAAGAGTCAGCACAAGAGAGGCTATATAAAGCCATAAAAAATAATATCTGGTACTCCAGACATTTCCCTTAATTCTGAAAAAGGCAAAATGAAAAAGCGCAAGAGCAAGGGGGATAAAGCAAAGAAGCCGCCAGAGTTTGAGGCTCTTACCAGCTCGAAGCAGCTTCTTATAAAAATTACGCAGAAAAACCGCAAGACAAATCAGTAGAATTGAAAAAATCCATATGACGGGATTGTTGGAAAAGACTCTGTTCAAGAGCAGCAAAAAAACATTTTTCATATTCATATTATAGCACAATAATAACTCAAAAAAAAATTAAAAAAACTTGACATATATATCACACTGCGATATATTATATCTAACTTCGCTATAGCGAGGTGCGATATATCGAAATGCAATGCTAAAAGCGGACTTCGGCCTGCCCGCTTAATAAGGAGTTGAAATGGATGCAAAAATAAAGCGTGTTTATGTTCCAATGACAGAAACCGGCTTTTACATTCTCTTTTGCCTACAGGAAGAAATGCATGGCTACAATATAACTCAAAAGGTAAAAGAAATGACCGAGGGTCAGGTAGAAATTGGACCGGGCACAATGTACGGAACCTTAGGAAAAATGGAAAAGGATGGTTTGATTGAGTTTGTTCGTGAGGAAGAAAAACGAAAGCTTTATAAAATCACGCCAGTTGGAAAAGAAGTTTTGCAGTTAGAGATTGCAAGAATCAAAAGACTTTATATGAACATAGGAGAAAATTAATTATGAAAAATACAAAAACAATCTTTAAGCTTTTTACACTTTTTGAATATGAGGAAGAAGAGGCTTTTCTTGAAAAACAGCATAAGGAAGGCTGGAAGGTTGTAAGCTTTAAGCTCCCAGGCTTTTACAAATTTGAAAAATGCCAGGCTGAAGATATGATTTACAGAATTGATTTCACAAACGAGAACGGAGCAAATAATTCTGAATACAAGCAGATGTTTGCAGACAATGGTTGGGAATTTCTCTGGTCTGTAAACGGTTTTTCAATCTTCAGAAAACTTCGTGCTTCTGCCAGCGAGGCCAATAATGAAATCTTTACTGACAATGCATCAAAGCTTCAGATGCTTCAGAAAATACATCAGCGCAGACTGCTGCCTCTTATTACAATTTTCCTTTGTGCTGTTGTGCCAAATTTTATAAGAGCGATTAATCATGAATTTGGTGCTTCTGCAATTAATATGATATTTACATTATTTTTTTCAGCAATGTTTGTATTTTATACATATGTTTTTGTAAAGAGCATTGTAAAAATCAAGGAACTGAAAGAAAAACTTCAATAATAATAAATAATATAGAAAAACCGTCATTGCACAGCTTCTATGTAATGGCGGGTATTGTTTCTGATATTTAAAAATATTTTTTTTACTATATAAAAAAACTATGTTATAATTATTATTATCTTCGCTTCAAAAATTTCAAAAAGTATTAATTTCCTTATTAACTTAAAAACTTATGGTAAAACCATAGGTTTATTTTTTTACTTTAGGAGACTTGTATGGAAGGAAAGAATAATACTGGAAAGACTTCAAATCAAAAAAAAGCACGCAGACTATTCTGGGGAATGCTGGCCCCTCTGCTTATTGTTACATTTACGGCCTGTAGTTTCTTTTATTATGTTTCAGATCAGATTTTAAAAGCCTATATGGCAAATCAGCTGGAGCTTTCTGTTGAAAAATTAAATACAAAAGTTTCAAACAGTATGCAGCCAATCATTCTTAATGTAGATAACTTTGTAACTTTTTCTGCAGATTACGACGATGATGAAATTCTTGAACAGCTTCTCAATGCTTTTTCCGGAAAACTCGATGAATATGCTTCCATGCTATATTACGCTCCTGTAAAAAAATTATCTGAAGGCGGAAAATTTATTAATAATCAGAATTGGATTCCCCCGGCAGATTTTGAGCCGACTGAGCGTGTATGGTTTCAGGAGGCTGTAAAAAATCAGGGAAAGACCACCTTCTCTACTCCATATATTGATGTAAATACCGGAGAGTTATGTGTTGCTATTTCACAGGCTGTTTATTCTTCTCAGGGAAAGCTTAACGGTGTTATTGGTTGTGATATTCTTCTTAATCATCTTATGGATGCAATTAAGGAAATTCAGATTTCAAAAAATGCAAAGCTGGATTTAATTACGGAAGACGGCTTTTTCCTTACAAATGAAGACCCTTCAAAGGTAATGACTACTAACTGGATGGATGTAACAACCTATTCTCAAGATAAAACTGAATGGCTGAACGGAGAAACAAAAACTTATCTGGACAGAAAAAATTATTACGCTGTATGTAAAATTGGTAATGCTCCATGGTTTATTGTTGTTGAAGGTCCGGTAATGGATTTCAAGGGAGTTCTTTCTAATGTAATCATTGTATTTGAAATTATTTTAATTATTTTCAGTATTGTAATGTCTGTTCTGAATATCAATACAATCAGAAAAATGAAGAAGGATGAACAGAAGCTTGCTGAGCAGCTTTTTGAAGATGCACAGAGTCTTGTTGTTTCTTCAAAAGAAAATGCCGCAACAGCCCAGGATCAGAGTGCGGCAGTTAAAGAGATTGTCGCAACTATGGAAGATAATACGGCTCTCAGTGAAGATATTTCTCAGAGAATTCAGGACGTGTCGGGAGTTGCGGTAAAAACAAATTCTATTGTAGCCGAAGGCGTTTCCTTTATCGAGGCAAATATGAAGCAGCTGCAGGAAATTGCTTCTACAAATATGAATACAATTGAAGGTATTAAAGCTCTTGGCGAAAAGATTGAAAATATCTGGTCTATTGTTTCCCTTATCAATTCTGTTGCAGATCAGGCAAAAATTATTGCCTTTAATGCTGAGCTTGAAGCAAATAATACAAACTCTTCCGGCAAAAACTTTCACATTGTTGCTAATGAAATCCGCCGCCTTGCAGACGGAATTATTGAAAGTACAAAAGAAATCAAAACAAGAATTACAGAAATTCAGGAATCTTCAGACGACCTTATTCTTACCAGTGAAAATGGAACTGAAAAAATTCAATCTGGAGTTGAGAATGCAAAGAATCTTGAAACACGTTTTGAAAGCATAAAAAATGCTTCTGAAATTACAGCTGAAAGTGCTGAAAAAATTACAACAATAATTCAGCAGCAGACTATGGCAAGCGAACAGATTCTCATTACTCTCAAACAAATTTCAGCCGGAGTTTCAAACTTCTCTATGGCAACAGAATATATTTCAAATGCTTCTGAAAATCTTAAACTTGTCGCAACGGAACTCAGCGATGCTAAGGAAGCTGCTGATGAAGCTGATGACCCTGAAGAAGATGAGGAGTAAGCCCTTTATGAATGAAGAAATTATTGAAGAAATTGAATCAAAGGAAGAAATAAAAACTGTCAATACTGAAGATAAAGCAATGACCACCTGGCTCATATTCCTGATCTCCGGTAAAAAATATGCAGTACGGTCCAGCGATGTTGTTGAAATAATCAGTGACCTTTCAATTTATCATATTCCTTTTATGCCTAAATATATTGAAGGCCTCTTAAATTGCCGCGGAGAACCCTTTACCGTTGTAAATCCAAATTCAATTTTTGAAGAGACTTCGGATGCTGCTCCTCCTGAAAAATCGCTTTTTATGATTTTCAAGAGACAAGATGATCAGCTTTCTCTTCATATTTCAGATATTCTTTTGTTTACAAAAATTGAAGATACAGAACTCAAGCTGATTCCGGATGCAACGGAAGAAAGCTTCTTTCTTGGAACCGTAAATTATGATGGTGAAGAAATTCCTGTTTTAAATCCGAATGCCTTTGAAGTTCTTATAAGGAAAGATTGTGGAAACATCTAATCATTTTACCTGCCTGACTTATGATACAATTGATTTTCTCATTTTAAGCAAATATGTTCTTTTTGGAATTTATATCGGGACAAATGACGAAGGCAACAGAATTAATTTTGAAAATGAAGTTTTGCCAAGACTCAGCATCGGCGGTTTTCTTGAAAAGGAATTTAACTGCCGTCACACAGAAGATTGTAATGTAATGCTTGTTATGAATAAGATTGATTTTGATGAAGACCTTCAGAAAAAAATTGTAGATTTTACCGGAACAGCTTTTCCCGCAACCGGAAATTTTGCAATATCAGTAAATTCTTCCGTAACCAGCCGGATTATAGATATTTCATTTTTAAGATTGATTCCTGAGGGAATAAGAAAAAGAACAAACGAATGCGGTATAAGCGCAATTGGTTTTACAGAACGAAGACAGATTCTTCTTTCACCCGATAACCTTTTGCGCAGCTTTTTGCGGGGGTCTTTATGAGAATAATGCTGGCAGATGACTCCGCAGTTGTAAGAACAATTATTGCTCAAAACTTTGCGAAAAATCCAGAAATAAAAATTATTGCCTCAGTTTCAACTTGTCAGAAATTATTGAATAATATTACTCTTGAAAATCCTGATGCGATTATTTGTGGAAATGCTGCTTCAGATGAATCGGAAAAAGCTGCCTTAAATACAATCATAAACAAGCATAATATTCCCGTTTTACTTCTCGAAAATTCTGACAGCTATTCAATACCATTTGTTGCAAAGCTTACAGAAACAATCGCAAAACCTAAATTAAGAGAATATAACCAGGAGTTTTTCTCTACTCTGTTTAAAAAGCTTAAGACTTTAATAGAACGAAAATCTGCTTCAAACACAGGAGTTAATACTGATAAAAGCAGAATAAAGCTTCTTTGTATAGGTGCTTCCACCGGAGGACCAACAGCCGTTTCAGAAGTATTTTCAGGCCTCGGATATAACTTCCCTTTACCAATACTTTATACTCAGCATATTGAAATTGAAAAGGATAAGCCGCTTGTAGCCTGGTTAAATGAAGTTTGTAAAAACGTAAAAGTTAAACTTGCAGAAGATGGTGAAGAAGCAATGCCGGGTACTGTTTATATGGCACCTGCCGACAGACATCTTGTGATAAGTCATGAAAGCCATTCAGGAAAACCAGTTCTTAAAATATCAGATGAAGAACCGGAAAGATATTTGCGTCCTGCTGTAAATAAATTATTTAACTCTGCCGCAAAAATCTATAGGGATACCGTGCTTGCAGTTCTGCTTACCGGAATGGGAGCTGATGGCGCAAATGGCTGTAAGGAAATTTGTGAGAATGGTGGCTGGACAATTGTAGAAGATAAATCTACCTGTGCAGTATTCGGCATGCCGGCCGCCGCAATTGAGCTTGGTGCGGCAAAAGAAGTTTTACCCCGCCCTGAAATTTCTAAAAGAATACTGGAAATGGTGAAGAGATGATGGAGAAATGATGGAAGCTCAAAAGATTGTTCTGACAGAAGATATCCTCGACTCATTTATAAGTATTCTTACGACTCTAACCGGTATAGTTCCTCGGGCAAGTCACAGAGACGGCATTAAATATTTTATTGAAAAAAAGATTTCTGAAAATAAATATTCAATTGATGAATATAGAAGAATGCTTTTCACCGACAAAAAACTTATTTCGGAATTTGTAAATGAAAGCACTGTAAATGAAACTTATTTTTTTCGTGAAGAAAAGCAGTTTGCCCTGCTCAAAAATAAATTATTTCCCCAATGGAGAATAAAAGAAAAAGACAAAGAAATACGAATGTGGAGTGCAGCCTGTTCTTATGGAGAGGAAGCCTATTCACTTGCAGTTATGGCTTTACAATGCGGAATAACTCCTTCAGTAACTGCAAGTGATATTAATTCTGAGGTAATTGAACATTGCAAAAGCGGTGTTTTCCTCAGTACTTCTTTACGTTCTGTAGATGGTCTTTCTTTTCAAACGTTAGTTTTACCTTACAGACGTGAAGACAGAAAAATTGCTTTTCCGGATAACATCAAAAAGCATATAAAGACAATGAATATAAATCTTGCAGAACTTGATTCCCCGGAAAACGCCCTGCTTTTACCGGTAAATCAAAATATAATTTTTATAAGAAATGTATTTATTTATTTTTCAATAGAATTAAGAAAGCATATCCTTCAGGTAATTGCGGAAAAGTGTCTTGCTGATGATGGATATCTTTTTGTTTCAATGAATGAAATTGCTCAACTGGATTCTTCTGTTGTACCAAAATCTCTGGAAAAGATTTCAGATGGAAGTGTATTTTATTTTCATAAAAAATCGCAGATAGAGGAGAAAAAGAATGGCACAAGTCTCTAATGATATTACTGACAGCTATGTTTCCGAAGTAAAAGAACTGCTTGAATCAGCTCAAAAGGATATAATTAACCTTAAATCCAATGAAGATGATTCAGAAACTCTCAGCCGACTTCTCAGAAACCTGCATACTATAAAAGGTAATTCACGAATGCTGGGTTATTCTACCGTTGAAAAATTAGCCCATGCAATCGAAGATATTTACAAAAGTGTAAAAGATAAAAAGATAAAAAATACCGATCGTCTCATAAAACTGGTTTTCGCCGTCACAGAAAAAATCCACGGCTGTCTTTCGAGTATCAGCCGCAGAGGAACAGACCATCAGGATATAGAGCTCTACCTTCAATACTGCGACAAGCTTGCGGCAGGAGAACTTATTGATGTCGATGCTTTTATAAAAGAAATCAATAAACAAAATGGGATCCTGCTCGAAGAAGATGACGAAGATTTAAATGAAAATATCAGCGATATCCAGTCTATCAGAATTAAGCTTTCAAGGGTAAATGAAATTATTTCTGATTTTGATACCATGATAACCCGCGAGTTTCACTTAAAAGCCCAGCTTGATGAACTTAAAAAGCTTGAAGAAAAGCTTGGAAGCCGCGAGCTTTCAAAAATCAGAAAGGAATTTGAAAACGATATTTATTCACTTGAAACTTCTATTTTTAGTGTTCAGGAAAAAGCCTTCGATTTAAGAATGCTTCCAATCAGCATTGTGCTTCGTCCTCTGGAAAACACAATCGCACTTGAAGCCATCAATCTGAATAAAAAGGTAAAGTGCGTAATCCCTGAAACTGATATAGCCCTTGATAAGGTGATTCTTGAAGAACTTGGCGATATTCTTATGCACATAATAAGAAATGCCCTTGATCACGGAATTGAAAGTCCCGCTGAAAGAAAGAAAGCTAAAAAGTCCGAGGAAGGAACAATTTCCATTACCTGCACAAGAGAAGCCCGTTACATTGAACTTAAAATAAGTGATGACGGACGCGGTATTGATTATGAAAAAATTCGTTCCAAGGCAATGACTTTATATCCTGAACGTGCAGATGAAATAAAAGGAATGAATGACCGCGAGCTTTCACAGTTCCTCTTTCAGTCAGGCTTCTCTACCAAAGACGAGGTTACAGTACTTTCGGGCAGAGGTGTTGGACTTGATGTCGTATGGTCAAATGTTGAAAAAATTAAAGGCCGTATTAAAATTGAAAGTGAAGCCGGTAAGGGAACTTCCTTTATTCTCCACTTCCCTCTTTCACTTTCTACCCTGCAGGGACTCTTCGTTTTCTCAAACAAAGAAAAACTGCTTATTCCTGCCCAGCACATTGTTGATATCATTTACCGCAAAAAAAGTGATTATATAACTTTGCAGAATCAGAATTATATAAGATTTGAAGATCAGCTTGTTCCCTGCTTCCCGCTTTCTACTTTATTTGAAGACAGAAAGAGCGGACTTGCCCAGGAGGAAGAACCGATCCTTATTGCAGAATATATGGAACAGAGAATCGGTATTATTGTTGAGCAGGTTGAACAGTATGTTTCTCTTGTTGTAAAACAAATGCCAGAAGGAATAAGAGGCTGTTCAATTCTTCAGGGAATCGTTTTTGATGAACATTATGATATTGTACCTATTCTGCATGTACCGGATATTTTACAACGGTTTAAATCTCTGCGCGGCTACGATATCAAAAAATTCGAAGCTGCTACTCAGAAAAAGAATATCAGAATTCTTGTTGTAGATGATTCTTTAACTACACGTGAAATTGAAAAATCAATTCTTGAAGGTGCTGGTTATGTTGTAGAAGATGCCTTTGATGGTCTTGATGGTCTTGAGAAAGCAAAAGCAAAACACTATGACCTTATTCTTGCGGACCAGGAAATGCCGCGTATGACCGGACTAGTTCTGCTGGATAATCTGCGTCGTCTTGATCAGTACAAAGAAACTCCGGTAATTGTTGTTTCAACAGATCAGAGCCGGCAGACCATAGAAGAGTTCCAGCGCCTCAAGGCCGGAGCAATTATTGCAAAGAGCGAGTTCAAGCGTGGAAAGCTGCTTGAAGCAATTAAAGAACTTTTGGGAGAATCATAATGGCAAAAAAAATCCTTATTCTTGAAGCTTCCTCAACTATGCAGAAAATCTTTACAAATACTCTAGATTCAAAACAATATACAATCCGTTTTGAAGCTGAAGCAAAAGCTGTTTTTTCTGCTCTTAGTGATTTTTGTCCTGACTTATTTCTTTTGAATTGTGATATAAAAGCACCTGATAGTTTTGAGATTGTAAAGCTTTGCCGCAGCTTACCTGGCTTTACGGAACTTCCGGTTGCCCTCTATTCAAACCTTCCTTCATCCCTTGATGAAGATTTTGCCAGAGATTGTGGAGCAACTTCCTTTATAAGACTTGATCCGGAAAGTCTTGTTGAAAACATTGACAGACTTGCTCAGCTTGAAAACAAGGATTCTGCAAAAACAAAAACAGGAAAAAATAAAAAACCGGATAATGAACTTCTATTTTCGAGTGCAACAAAACTCTTAAGTGAAAATACCTGTAAAACAATTATGCTTTCGAAAATATCGGGCCTTGTTGGTAAAATCGAAAATCTTGAGGAAATGATAAAGACCTATCTGCTTTTAATTGCCCAGGTATGTGAAGTTCCACTGGCAGCAATGTATATTCTTGAAAACGAAGGTCCACACGGCTATTACTTATCTTCCAGCAATATTCCTCAAAAGGATATTTCTGATTTTCTTAATGTCTGCGAAAGTGACTTTGAAAAAAATATGTCCGGAGGTATTTCCGCAAATAATAATTCAAAGAAGCTGGAAGCAGGAGATGTCCTGGAAAGATTTTTCAGCAGTGAGATACAGCTTTCAAGTTATGAATATAGAGTATTAAAAACAGATACCTCTGTACTCGCAACGGTTCATATTGTGGCACAGGGAAATATCATAAGCGAAAAATTAAACTATTTTGATTTTTGTATTAATAATGCCCTCGAGTTTTTTGATAAAGCCCTGATAGTCGAAAAGAAGATGTTTTTTGAAAAACGTATCCGCAGGGCCTTCAGTCGTTTTGTTCCGGAAGAAATTATCGACAGCCTTGTAAAGCAGGCTGATGATACAAACCAGAAGGTTGGCGTTGGAGAAACCCGTTCGGTTGCAATTCTCTTCAGTGATATTCGTTCCTTTACAAATATCAGTGAAAAAAACAGAGCCGATGTTCTCGTTGCCTTTTTGAACAGATATTTTTCTACGATGGTAGAAATTATTAAAAAGCACGGCGGTACAATCGATAAGTTTATAGGTGATGCAATTATGGCAGAGTTTGGAACACCTGTAAGCTACGAGGACAACTGCCGCCGAGCAGTTATGGCTGCTTATGAAATGCGCGATGCTTTGCCGAGCGTTGAAATGGGCGATCTTGTAATGCCGGATGGAATGGTCTTCAACATCGGAATCGGTATTCACTATGGAGAAGTAATTGTAGGCTCCATCGGTTCTAAAGATAAAACTGATTATTCAGTAATCGGTGATAATGTAAATCTTGCTTCCCGTCTGGAAGGTCTTACAAAGACTTATGGAAGCCAGATTCTTGTAAGCGAAAGTGTAAGAGCCGATGCCGGAGAAGATTCCTTCTGCTTCCGCCACCTTGATGATGTTCGTGTAAAGGGAAAGAAAAATGCAGTGCCAATTTATGCCGTTGACCGCAGCACTGATGAATTTCCTGCTGAATACAAAAATGCTTATATAAAAGGCATGGAGCTTTATAAGCAGGGAATCTGGAATCTTGCAAAAGATTATTTTTCTACAGCGCTTGATGCAGTAAAGGAAGATAAGGCCGCAAAGCTTATGCTCGATCGCTGCGAAGAATTTATAAAGAATCCGCCTGAAAACTGGGATGGCGCGATTGCATTTATGACTAAGTAAATATAAGACAAAGTTTCATAGAGGAGGAAGACATGAAAACTTTTTACAAATACTTTTGTACAATTTTTGCTTCAACTTACATAGGAGTATTTTTCCTTAGAATTTTTCACTATGGATTTATTTATGAAAATCCGGGCAAAATTATTAAGGGCTGCCTGCCTACAGTTTTTATAACACTGGCTCTTATTTTAATCTGCTCTGTATTTCAATGGCCTCTTCTAAATAACTTTGATGCGGTTATTGAAAAAGGAAAAAAGAATAAGGATGCAATCACAAAAAAAGATATTGCTAAATTAAATAAAGCCTACCGCAATTATGACATCATAATTATCGTTGCTCATATAATTGGCTTTCTGATAGGAGCCGGTTCAACAGCCCTGCTCGAAGCTAAAAAAAGTGGTCAGCCGATAAATCCCTACACCTTCACTTTAATAGAAATGCAGTCTCTTGCAACAGGCTTTATGTGTTACACCATAAACTATGTTCTTGTAAAAAGAATTCATATGGCCGGCCTTATGAGAGAGGTTGGCATGAAAATGAGTGAAAATCTTTTCCGTGTACAGAATGTTGCTATGTGGGCTTCTGTAGATGCTTCAATCATTAATATGATGACAGTTCCTTATGGAATTATTGTTAATTCACAATTACCTGGTTCTCATTTTGACCATTTTATTACCTACAGTTTGATAGGCTGGTTCACCAGTCTTGTGGAATTCTTCATCGTATTTAAGGTTATTACAAAGCGTATTCAGAGGACCCAGAAAACAGTCAGCAATAATCTGCTTGCGGAATCTACAAATCTTGCAGAAGCAACCAGAGTCTCTGCAGCAAACAGCCAGAATCAGTCTGCTGCCGTAAAGGAAATTGTTTCTACAATGCACGATTCAACAGAGCTTGCAAACAACATTGGAGAAAAGATTAAAGAGGTTACTGCCCTTGCAGAACAGTCCCGCGACGCAGTAATTTCCGGAAACGCTGCATTGCAGAATAATGTTAATGAGCTTCAGAATATCAAAAATACAAATATGCTCACAATTGATGGTATTAAGGAGCTTAACTCAAAGATTAACGGTATCTGGGATATTGTAAGTATCATTAATGGTGTTGCTGATAAAACAAAAATTATTGCCTTTAATGCGGAGCTTGAAGCTTCAAATTCTGGTGAAGCCGGAAAGAACTTCCATGTTGTTGCGACAGAAATCCGCCGTCTTTCAGATAATATTATTGATAGTATTAAGGAAATCAGGGAAATTATTACAGATATTCAAAAGGCTTCTGATTCTCTTATTCAGGATAGTGAGAAAGGAAGTTTGCAGATTGATAACGGCTGTGAAAGCGCTAAATCTCTGGAAAAGGAATTTGAGAGCATCCTGCAGTCATCAAAGACAACTGCTGACAGCTCTAATCAAATTATGACAAATGTAGAACAGCTTACCGGTGCCAGCGAGCAGATTTTCGTTGCCCTGCAGGAAATTGCAAAGGGCATTGAAAGCTTCTCACAGAATATTACAAGTGTTTCTACTGCGTCGGAATCTGTAAAGGATATAGCTAGTCTACTTTAAGATAAAATTTCTCACAGAGCTAAAGAGGACACAGAGTTTTAATATAAAAAAAAGGATCTCTGTGTTCTCCTGTACTCTGTGAGGAATTTATTTAATATCCTTACGCATGATTTTTCCAGAAATCGTTTTTGGCAGACTGTCTCTGAACTCAACAATTCTCGGGTATTTATATGGCGCGGTTGTTTTCTTTACAAAGTTCTGGATGTCTTTTACAAGCTCGTCGCCTGGCTCGTAGCCTTTTGCAAGAACGATAGTTGCTTTTACAACCTGACCACGTACCGGGTCCGGTGCGGCAGTTACGGCACATTCTACAACGGCCGGATGCTGCATAAGAACTGATTCAACTTCAAAAGTACCAATGCGGTAACCGGAACATTTGATTACGTCGTCATTACGGCCTGTGAACCAGAAGTAACCGTCTTCATCTCGCCAGGCGTTATCAGATGTGTGATAGTAGCCGTCGTGCATAACGGCCTTTGTCTTTATCGGGTCACCAAAGTATTCCATGAAAAGGCCCGGGAAGTTTCCGTTTTTCATATCAACTACGATTTCACCTACTTCACCATCTTCTACTTCGTTGCCTTCTTCATCAATCAAAGTAACGTTGTAGTAAGGTGCCGGCTTTCCAAGACTGCCCGGTTTGATACGTTCGTTACCATAGTTGAAGAGAGACAAGGTAGTTTCTGTCTGGCCAAAGCCTTCTCGGATTTCTTTTCCGGTGATTTCCTTCCACTTGTTGAAAACCTCTTCACTCAAAGGCTCTCCGGCTGTCGACCAATGTAGACAAGATGAGAAATCATATTGGGTCAAATCTTCCTGAATAAGGAAGCGGTAGATTGTAGGCGGCGCACAGAATGATGTAATATGATGCTTTTCAATCTGCTTGATAAGGTCGATTGGCTTGAACTTATCATGATAGTCATAGATAAATACACAGCACTCAGCAATCCACTGACCATAGAGCTTACCCCACACTGCCTTACCCCAGCCGGTATCAGCTACAGTAAGATGGAGACCGCCCTTCTGAACCTGCTGCCAGTAGCTTGCGGTAACAATGTGTCCAAGAGGATAAAGGTAGTTATGTGAAACTAACTTTGGATGGCTTGTAGTTCCGGATGTAAAGTAAGCAAGAAGAATGTCGTCATTCTTGCTGATATCTTCGCGTTTGAGGGCATGGAAGTCATCAAGCTGAGACTGGGTAACTGCCTTACAGCCCTCTGTAAAGTCCAGCCAGGTCGGATGCTTTGACTTGAACTCTACGCTCATTCCTTCATCAATTCCAAATGGAGGAACAGCAACAAGAGTTGTAAGTGAAGGACATTCCTTCTGAGCTTCTTCAATGTAAGTAAAGAGTTCGCGATGGTCCACCGCCACCACAGCCTTAATATAAGCGGCGTTGCAGCGGAAAACAATATCTTCCTTTGTAAGCATGTGAGTTGCAGGAATAACAGCAGCGCCAATTTTGTGAAGGGCTACAATTGAAAGCCAGAACTCATAGCGGCGCTGAAGAATCAGCATTACGAAGTCGCCCCGTTTAATGCCGATACTGCGGAAATAAGCCGCGGCGCGGTCTGTACGTTCCTTAAGTTCGCCAAAAGTCATAACAAGCTCTTCGCCGTTATCGTTGCACCATACAAAGGCCTTGGCATCCGGGGTACGCTGAGCAAGTACATCAACTACGTCATAACCGAAGTTGAAGTTTGCCGGTACCTTTATTTTGTAGTTCTCAAAAAAGTCTTTATAATCTTTAAACTCAGTTCGTTCTAGAAAATCTTCTAACATAATAAATCCTATATAATTATTGCCAAAAACTTAGCTTTTTTATCATTCAGCGCCTGCATTCCGTGCTGTTTTGTAGCATCAAAATACACGCTGTCTCCCTCTTCCAGAGTCATTTCCTTTCCGTCTACAACCAGCTTCATTGAGCCTTCAATCATATATTCAAACTCGTGGCCTGGGTGAGCGTTGAAATGAATCTCACGGGTTTCTTCCGGAGTAATAGTTACGATAAATGGATCTGCCTTGCGGTTCTGAAAGCCAGCCGCCAGAGCCTGATATTTATAATCGCTTCGTCTGTCTACCGAAAGTCCCTTATCTTTTTTTGTGAGGCAGTAAGAATGCATGTGAGGTTCTTTACCAGAAATAAGAGTACCAAGATCAATGCCATATTTTTTTGACATAGACTGTAAAATTCCAACTGGAATATCAACAGTGCCGGTTTCATATTTTTTGTACTGGTCAATTGAAATACCACAAACACCCGCAGCTTCTTCTACCGACACGTCCATAATTTCACGCAGACCGATTAAACGGTCTGCTACAGCCTTTATCTCCTCATTCATAATGCACCTCTTTTGACATAAGTTTGTCATTATCTGTGGTCACTGAGCCTGATTAGGAGTGACCCGATAATTTCATAATACAAAATAAAGAGGAAATTTTCAAGAGAAAAATTAAAAAATATTAAAAAACTTTAGTATAATTAAATGTTATTTGAGCTTATCAAAAAGTGAAAAAGCTTCATCTGCGGTCTTAGCAACTAAGCCCGGGTTATTTTCCTCAAGAGCCTCAAAAGAATTTAATCCCCAGGGAATTGAAACAATCGGGATGTTATTTTTTCGGCAGGCCTCAATGTCGCGAAGCTCATCACCTATATATATTATTTTTTTATTCAGGACTTTTTTTGATTTTGCCAGAGCTTTCTTTTTACCGAATAAAGAAACATCAGTTCTTAAAAAGGTAAAATAAGAATCAAGCTGATATTTTTTTAGAAAGGCCTTAACCGTTTTATAGGAATTTGAGGTTAATATTCCAAGCTCATAACCGGCTTCGTTTAACTTTTTGATAAGGGTGGGAGCTTCTGGAAGGACTTGAAGTTCATCAGATTTTTCAGAAAGTTTTTTCTTCAACTGATAAATAAGATAAGGAAGCTTCCAGAGCTTTACTTCGGCAAGTTTTACAAGCTGCAAGGCAGAAAAGTGAGTGTTTATATCGCCGTCAAGCCTTTTATATCCATACTTTTCTGCGTGAGAATTAATTATTTCAAGACCTGCTGAAATGGTATCCGCAATAGTTCCGTCAAAATCAAAAAGAATAATAGAGTCCATATACTACATATATAGTAACTCATTAATCTTCTACTTTCAACACTTCTCTACGGTATTTTGTACCAATTTCTGTAAGCTTAAATTTCTGGATTTTTCCGGAACCTGTCATAGGGAATTCATCCAGGAACATTACCAGCTGCGGCCATTTAAACTTAGAAAGCTTGTCACGGCAGAACTCAATAACATCCTGTTCGGTAAGAGTCTTTCCTTCGTGCAGAATGATAAAGGCACCTGTGATTTCGCCGTAACGTTCACTCTTAACAGCTGCAACCTGAATGTCCTTAATTTCCGGCATCTGGATAAGGAACTCTTCGATTTCGCGAGGATAAATATTTTCACCACCGCGGATAATCATATCCTTGATTCGGCCGGTAATGCGGTAATTTCCATTTTCGTCTTTTACACCAAGGTCACCGGAATGCAGGTAGCCGTTTTTATCAATTGTTTCTGCGGTAGCTTCCGGCATCTTGTAGTAACCCTTCATTACGTTCCAGCCCTTACAGCACATTTCACCCTGCACTCCAACCGGGCATTCTTTTCCTGTTTCCGGATCAAGAACTTTTACATCAATTCCTTCAAAGGCATCGCCTACAGTTGTGGCCTTTACTTCTACAGAATCATTCCAGTGGCTCTGAGTCATTCCAGGGCTGGATTCTGTAAGGCCGTAAACAGATGTAATTTCCGGCATGTGCATTTTTTCAATTACAGTCTTCATCAGTTCAACTGGAACTCCGGAACCTGCCATAATACCAGTACGGAGTGAAGACAAATCAAACATGCTGAACATAGGATGATTCAGCTCTGCAATGAACATTGTTGGAACGCCGTAAAGCGAAGTACACTTCTCCTTTTGAATTGAAGCAAGGGCTACAAGAGGATCAAAGCTTTCAAGGAGAACGTGAGTACCGCCGTGAGTCAAAACAGCCATAACTCCAAGTACAATTCCAAAACAGTGGAAAAGCGGTACAAGGAGACAGAGCTTGTCATTTTCTGTATAGCGCATGCGTTCACCAATAATAAATCCATCATTAATAATATTGCGGCTTGTAAGCATAACGCCCTTAGGGAAGCCTGTTGTTCCCGAAGTATACTGCATGTTTACAACATCTTCCGGAGTAACTTCGCTTTCGATTTTATGAATGATTTCTATATCAACATGCTGGCCAAGCAAAAGGAGCTCCGGTGTTGAATAAAGGCCGCGGAATTTTTCCGGTCCCATGAAAACTACATTTTTAAGGCATGGGAAACGCTTTGATTTAAGGCAGCCGCGCTCATATTCATCGAGTTCAGGAACAAGCTCCTTAATCATCTGAACATAGTTAGAATCCTTTATACCATCACAAAGACAAAGAGTTGTTAAATCAGCCTGTTTTACAAGATATTCAAGCTCATGGAGTTTATAAGAAGTGTTTACAGTAACGCCTACTGCTCCAAGGCGGGCACAGGCAAACATATAGGTAAGCCAGTCTGGAACATTGGTTGCCCAGATTCCGATATTATCTCCCTTACGAACACCAATGGCATATAGGCCGCAGGCAAGATCATCTACACGCTTGTCAAACTGTGCGTATGTAAAGCGAAGGTCGCGGTCTGCATAAACCATAAATTCGTGGCTTGGGTTTGCTTTTGTTTTTTCACGTAAAAGCTGGCTTAAGGTTAATTCAATCATCTTATACTCCATCTTTATAATATAGAAAATTAATCTATTATTCAAGAGAAATATTTAATTATAATAAAATAATTTAGTATAATTAAATATTTTGTCGGTACATTACCCCTCTCATACCCTGCCCTTTGTAAAGTGATTTTAACTTGATTTTTGTTTAACTTGTGAGATAATTAACTTTATGAAAAGAAAATTTTTCAAGAAATCGAATGTCATCTGCTTCATTTCAATTAACCTGGTTATTATAGCTGGTTTAATCCTCTATGGTTTAATTTCGAAGCAGCAGGCAGAACAGAGAGTTTCTCAGAAACTGAGAGAGGAAATTTCCCAAAAGGGAATTATGATGGAAGATTATTTACAGCCGGAGATTGCGCTTACAAAAAAGCTCGCAACTTCACCAAGTGTAATTGAATTCTTTGAAGATATCGAAGACGAAAGACTTCGTACCCATGCATGGGAAGAATTTGAAAGCTTTAGGGATGCTTTTTCTTCTCATATAATTTTCTGGGCAAATGATAAAGATAAGGATTTCTATAATGCAATGGAATATTCCTATACCATTAATCCGGATAATCCTGGAGATTACTGGTATAAGATGACTCTTTATGAGACAGACCTTTATAACTTCAATATCAATTATAATGCCGATCTTGATATGACCTGTCTGTGGCTTAATGCGGTTGTCCGTGATTCAGCTAAAAAACCTATTGGTATTTGCGGAACAGGTATTGAGCTTGATGGCTTTATAAACAAGTGCTACGAAAGTCTCAGCAAAAATATCAATATGTATTTCTTTAATGATTCAAAAGAAATAACAGGTGCTCCAGATAAAAAGATTCTTTTAGATAAGCTTCATATTGATTCTATGTACGAAAATTTGAATTTTGAAAATCTTATGAAAAAATCTAAGGAAGCTGTAAGCAACGGAAATCTCTTTGAATTTGAAGCCAGTCCTTACGAACGCGGAATCATAAGATATCTTCCAAGCTATGACTGGTATCTTATAGCAATAGCTCCCGATAATTCCGGAAGATCAGAAGGAATTGATTTTATAATGATAATAACTATTGTAATCGTATTAGTTATTTCAATCTTCATTGTAATAATTGCTAAATTCCAGGACTTTGTAAGTCGTCTGAAAATCTCTCAGGAAAAGGAACGTCAGGTTCAGATTAAAGAAAGAAAAATTGGTGAAAGACTTTTTGAAGAAGCTCAGAACCTTGTAGTTGC
>OCTW013379649.1_pt1 | contig 18591 bp, 10 predicted proteins | sample 1539671 | NCBI WGS metagenome assembly OCTW01 (sample SAMN02144230, study PRJEB22623) | gut metagenome | biome: sheep rumen | host: Ovis aries | place: New Zealand
TTATTTTTATTATCTCCGTACCTCGGTTTCTCTGTGTTTTTATCTTTTCGCAAGAGATCCTGGACATGAAAGATCATAGTGCATAGCCCTTTAGGGCGACAGAGTATAGGCGGGGTGCGTAAGCCCCCGTGGTGTAGGACGTATTATCATGATCAGCCCCGCAGGGGCGACACAGCATCGCTGGGGGTGCAACCCCCGTGAATGTGCAGAGACATGAATAGCCCTTTAGGGCGACACAGCTTAGGCGGGGTGCGTAAGCCCCCGTGGTGTAGGGCGTATTATCATGATCAGCCCCGCAGGGGCGACACAGCATCGCTGGGGGTGCAACCCCCGTGTGACACAATTAACCTGCCACCCCCTTGGGGTTGCGTTATTCTACCGACAATAACGGGGGCTCACGCCCCCGCCTATTCTGTGACATCCCTACGGGATTGACCATGCGGGATGCTTTCACACGGGTCCATTTCCTGCTATAATCTTTCAGGACTTTGCCCCATTTCAGACAGGACTCCGTCCTTACTTGCAAAACTTTTAAAATAATTGTTTTTATGAAAAAATCAAAAGACCCGATGGGGAGGGCGATTGCCGACTACTATCATTCAGGTGTGGCTGATCGGTTGCGGGTTTTCTCACCGATGTTCGATGAGGATGAGATTCCTGTGGATATGCTTTTCCGTGGATATGACGAGATGTCAGCCATAGAACAGAGGGCGTTGGATGAAGCCCATGGGAAGGTGCTCGACGTAGGTGCCGGCGCCGGTTGTCATTCCTTGGTTCTGCAGCAGCGGGATATGGATGTGACGGCTATCGACATCTCACCACTATCCGTTGACACGATGAGAAAGCGGGGGATCAGGCAGGTCCTCGAACAAGATTTCTTCCTGCATGAAGGGCGCTATGATACCATCCTGATGCTGATGAACGGTATCGGTATTGTTGGCAAGATCCATCGTCTGCCGCAGTTTTTCCGTCACCTCGACCATCTCCTGGCACCCGGTGGACAACTGTTGTGCGACTCGTCAGACATCAGTTATGTGTTTGAGGATGAAGACGGGAATATCGAGTATCCCGAGTCAGACAACTATTATGGCGAACTGGTTTATCAGATGCAGTACAAAGACACCGTGGGTGATCCTTTTGAATGGTTGTATGTCGATGAGAAGACACTCCGCCAACAGGCTGAGTCTTGCGGTTATACGGCAGAAACGATTGCTGAGGGTGACCATTTCGAATACATGATGAGGATAACGAGAAAATAATACACAAATTATTTTGCGCTCCCCTTAATTCTTTATACATTTGTGGAAAAAATGGATATCATGAAAAAATTATTTCTTTTATTGAGCATGGCCATGGGATTACACGCCCATGCCCAGCATGTGTATGAGTTGAAGGATGTCATTATCGACGGTCCTTTCCAGCAGGTTAAGCCCATCACGGTGGATACCGTGGATCTCAGCGGTAAGAAGTTGAACTTCACCGATGGATTCCGCAAGGAGTTGAAGTGCTATATCAACAACACCTCGTTTGCCAAGGCAAAGTTGCTCGTCAAGGGCACCAAGACCTATGAGGCCCTGCTCGACGACAAGAAGGTGAGCGGCACGCTGAACCTCACCCCCGGGCATCACCGTCTGGTGGTGAAATACACCTATCCCGATGCCAAGGCGGATAGCGTCAAGGTGAGTCTTGATGCCAACCGAAAGATAGAGTGTACCACCTCTGCCAGCAGGCGATACACCTTCGATGATGTGATGAACGGGTTGCGCCTGAACCGTACGCAGGTGTCACCCGACGGCAAGTATGCCATCATCGGTTATCAGAATACGCAGCCGGGTGGCCGCACCAACAGTTATAGTGAGATCGTGGAACTCCCCTCAGGTAAGGTGATCCGCCATAACGAGTTTGCCGGTGTCCGCTGGATGCCCAAGAGCACAGCCTATTACATGGAAGACCGTAACGGCAACAGTCGACTGCTGCGTCGTGTTGATGTGCTCACGGGTGAGCGCACCGTCTTCGCAGAGGATCTTCCCGAGGGACAGATCATCATCAGTCCGAATGAAGACTACCTGATTATCGTGAAGGAGGAGAAGGCCCCTGCCGACAATCCCGACATCTATCTCGTGGTGGAGCCCGACGATAAGATCATGGGATGGCGCAACCGCAGCAGTCTGCATCGCTACGACCTGGCTACCAAACAGCTGCAACCGCTGACATTCGGGTTCCGCAACTGTTACCTTTGTGATATTACCGCCGACGGAAAGAAGATGTTGCTGGGTGTGTCACGCTCACGACTGACGAAGCGACCCACCACGGTGACCGACTTCCTGCTCGTTGATGTGCAGACTCTCCGGGTGGATACCCTGATGAAAGAGACGGAGTTCCTCAACTCGGCCAACTTCTCGCCCGATGGCAAGAAACTGCTCTTCGCTGCTCCGGCAGAGGCTTTCGGCGGTATCGGCCGTGATCCGCAGGCAGGTCCTTACTCCAGCATGTACGACATCCAACTCTTCCTTTACGACATCGCCACCCGCAAGGCGACGGCCCTTACCAAGGATTTCGATCCCTCCATCAAGAGTTTCACCTGGTCGGAGGCCGACGGACAGATCTATTTCTCTGCCGAAGACCGCGACTATGTCAATATGTTCGTGCTCAACCCGCAGACGCTCGCTATCCAGAAGATTCCTGTGCAGGAGGATGTGGTGACCAACTTCTCCATCGCCCGCTATGCCCCGGTGATGACCTATCATGGCAATAGCGTGAGCAATCCCGCAAGGGCCTACTCGGTGGATCTGTCGTCGTTTGCCAAGGCGAAGAAGCAGGGTGGTAAGACAAGACAACCCAAAACGATGCTCCTCGCGGATACCGCCAAAGACCTGCTGAAGGATATCCGGTTGGGCGAGTGCCGCGACTTCAATTTCAAGTCCTCCCGTGGTGACAGCATCTTCGGCCGTTGTTACCTGCCGCCCTATTACGACGCCACGAAGAAATACCCGATGATCGTGTATTACTATGGCGGCTGTTCACCCACCTCCAGGAATTTCCAGACGCACTATCCCTGGAACCTCTATGCGGCGCAGGATTATATCGTCTATGTGGTGAACCCCGGTGGTGCCTCCGGTTTCGGACAGAAGCATAGCGCGCGCCACGTCAACACGGCGGGCAAGGGCATCGCCGAGGATATCATCGAGGGCATCGAGGCCGTCTGCAAGCAGTACCCCGCCATCGATAAGAAACATATCGGTTGTGTGGGCGCATCGTATGGCGGTTTCATGACGGAGTATCTGCAGACCGTCACCGATCTGTTCGCCTGTGCCGTCAGTCATGCGGGCATCAGCGACCACACCAGTTATTGGGGCAACGGCAACTGGGGATACAGCTACAGCGAGGTGAGCATGGCCGAGAAATACCCATGGAGCGACCGCGACTTGTATGTCGATCAGAGTCCGCTCTACCGTGCCGACAAGATCCACACGCCGTTGTTACTCACCCACGGAACGGCTGATACCAACGTGCCGCCGATGGAGAGCATGCAGCTGTTCACCGCCCTGAAACTGCTCGGTCGTGACGTGGCGCTCATCCATGTGAAGGGCGAGAACCACGGTATCATGGACTACAACAAGCGCATCCTCTGGACCAACTCGATCATGGCGTGGTTCGAGAAATACCTCAAGGGCGATTCTACTTGGTGGGATACCCTCTATCCGGAGAAGCATTTGTAATGGAAAATGGATAATGGAAAATGGATAATGGACGATGGATTCTTCACTCTTCACTCTTCACTCTTAACTTAATCCTCTGTTCCTCTGTGTTGAAATATATTAGTAATTGAAAATTGAGCCCTGTCCCCTGATAAACACTACATGCTGATACAAAAGCCCTTTAGGGCGAAACAACATAGGCGGGGGTGTAACCCCCGTGGTGTAGGGTGTATTATCATGATCAGCCCCGCAGGGGCGACACAGCATAGTCGGGGCACGTTAGTCCCCCGAGCGACACGGCAACTCTGCCACCCCTTCGGGGTTCTATGGATCTACCGGATTTCACGGGGGCTCACGCCCCACACGGGGGTTACACCCCCGCCTATGCTCTAGCGCCCTTACAGGGCTTACGCCTATAATCTTTCAGGACTTTGCCCCATTTCAGACAGGACTCCGTCCTTATTTGCTATACTTTTATAAATAATAAATAATGAAAAAACGTTGGTTCTGCATTTTGCTCCTCACTCTGCTGACACTCATCCCCCTGTCAGCAGCTAAGAAGGATATCTACAAGAAAGGGTGGATCGACTTCAACAAAAACGGGCGGATGGATATCTACGAGGATCCCTCGGCATCCATCGACGCACGCGTGAAAGACCTGCTGTCACAGATGACACTCGAAGAGAAAACCTGTCAGTTGGCTACCCTCTATGGCTCCGGACGCGTGCTGCGGGACACCGCTCCCACGGCAGCATGGAAACAGGCGGTGTGGAAAGACGGCATCGCCAACATCGATGAGCAAGCCAATGGGATAGGGCCACTCAAATCCGAACTGTCGTTCCCCTATGTGAACAGCGTGCGCAACCGGCAGACCATCCAACGGTGGTTCGTCGAGGAGACACGGTTGGGCATCCCCGTGGATTTCACCAACGAGGGTATCCGGGGCTTGAACCACGACCGCGCCACCCTGTTCCCCGCACAATGCGGACAGGGAGCCACCTGGGACAAGCAACTGATATCCGCCATCGCCAAGGTGGAGGCTACCGAGGCGAAAGCCCTGGGATACACCAATATCTATTCCCCGATACTCGACATTGCGCAGGATCCCCGTTGGGGACGTGTCGTAGAGAGCTACGGCGAGGATCCCTATCTGGTGGGTGAGATGGGCAAACGGATGATCATCGGACTGCAGCAGGAGGGCATCGTCTCTACCCCCAAGCACTTCGCTGTCTATAGCATCCCCGTGGGTGGGCGCGACGGCAAGACGCGTACCGACCCCCACGTGGCTCCCCGAGAGATGCGCACCCTCTACCTGGAACCCTTCCGCAAAGCCTTCCAAGAGGCCGGGGCCCTGGGCGTGATGAGCTCATACAACGACTACGACGGCATCCCCGTCACGGGCAATCCCTATTTCCTCACCACGCTGCTCCGACAGGAGTTCGGCTTCCGCGGTTATGTGGTGTCCGACAGCGAGGCGGTGGAGTTCCTCCTCAACAAGCACCATGTGGCGCAAGACAGCGTCGATATGGTGGCACAATGTATCAATGCCGGACTCAACGTGCGTACTCACTTCACCAAGCCCGACGACTATATCCTGCCGCTACGCAAGGCGGTGGCGCAAGGACTGGTGTCGATGCAGACGATCGACAGTCGTGTGTCCGACGTGCTGCGCGTGAAGTTCTGGATGGGTCTCTTCGACAATCCCTATAAAGGCGACGCCACCCATCCCGAGCAGACGATCCACACACAAGAGAGTCGGCAACTGTCGCTCAGGGCGGCTCTCGAGAGTATCGTGCTGCTGAAGAACGATGACGGGATGTTGCCGCTCTCCAAGGAGACGCCGCGCATCGCCGTGATCGGTCCTAATGCCGATGAGGTAAAACTGCTGGAATGCCGCTACGGACCGGCCAACCCGCCCATCACCACCGTCTATCAGGGTATCAGGCAGCATCTGCCCCAGTCGGTCGTGCGGTATGCCAAGGGATGCGACATCATCGACAAGTATTTCCCCGAGAGTGAACTGTATAACGTGCCGCTGGATCAGGAGGAGCAGCGGATGATCGACGAGGCGGTGGCCCTGGCCAAAGCCTCCGACGTGGCGGTGCTCGTGCTGGGAGGCAACGAGAAGACCGTCCGTGAGGAGTTCTCGCGCACCAGTCTGGATCTCTGCGGACGACAGCAGCAGCTCCTCGAGGCAGTCTGTGCCACGGGCACCCCTGTGGTGCTGGTGATGATCGACGGCCGTGCAGCCTCCATCAACTGGGCACAGCGACATGTCAAAGCCATCATCCACGGATGGTTCCCCGGAGAGTTTACCGGACAGGCCATCGCACAGGTGCTCTTCGGCGACTACAACCCCGGTGGCCGCCTGGCCGTAACCTTCCCCAAGTCGGTCGGACAGATCCCCATGGCCTTCCCCTTCAAGCCTGGCTCGGATACTGACGGACGGGTGCGGGTGGCCCATCCCCTCTATCCCTTCGGCTACGGACTGAGTTATACCACGTTCCAATATAGCGACCTGCAGATCAGTCAACCGGTCATCGGCCCTCAGGGGAGTCTTGACATCCGGTGTAAGGTGACTAACAGCGGCGGGCGGGCCGGCGACGAGGTGGCGCAGTTGTACCTGCGCGATGATGTGAGCAGCGTGACCACCTACGTGAAGGTGCTCCGCGGCTTCGAGCGCATACACCTCGCACCCGGCGAGACTAAGGAGGTGACCTTCCACCTGACACCGCAGGATCTCGGGTTGTGGAACCGCGACAACCACTTCGTCGTAGAGCCCGGCACGTTCACCGTCATGGTGGGCAGCAGCTCCGAGGATATCCGCCTGAAAGGCTCGTTCGAAGTGAAGTGATGCAGCCCCTTCGCGGACTTGATCCCCTTCATCCCGGGCTTGACCCGGGATCTCCTGCAAATTGTCAATAGAGGACAGGTATCCAAAGGGGGCCTGTCCCCAAGATAATAAAAACAAAAACACAGAGATACAGAGGTACGGAGAAAAAAAAAAATTCTCTGTCACTCTGTGCCTCTGTGTTGAATTAAATTAATAATGGAAAATGAAAAATGGAAAATTGAAAATGGCGGGGCAGTCCTCTCATCGCAGATCAAGTCCGCAATGAGGGGAGCGGTCTGAACTCTACACTCTATACTAGATCACCGATATAAGATAAAGTAAGCTGAGCAACGATTTTTCTTCCTTGAGTTCTTCGCGCAGGGATCGTATCAGTCGGGCCTTGCGCTTTTTGATGGTTTCCGGCGACAGGCTCAGCAAAGCGGCTATCTCCTTGTTTTTCATCCCCTGCTCAAAACTCAGGTCAAAGATCTGTCGCAGTTCGTCAGGCAGGCGGTCGATTGCCTGGAAGAGTTTGTCTAATGTCTCCTGCAGGATATACTGATTGGTAAAATCCTCTTCCACCAAATCCTTGGTTTTCAGGTACCTGTTATGGCGGTCGTCTTTCCGATAGATAGAGATGATCTCATTATGTATGCAGGTAAGGAGATAGGATTTTACCTGCAGGATAGAGTCAAAGTCCTTCCTGCTGTGATACAACTTGTAGATAGCCTCCTGTACACAGTCCTCTGCCAGGAATACACGGTTCTCTCCCAACAGACGGGTAGCGTATCTCAGGAGCGAAGGGTAGTATTCCATATAAAACGATGCTATATGGCCTTCTTGGAATTCTTTCAGGATGCTTTCACTTACTCTCATCTCTATGCCATTGGAGGATATTGAGCAAAATCACACTAATATATCGATACAAATATAATGTTTTTTATCATAGGTTATGATGTTTTTTCATAAAAATTCACTTTTTTGATACCCCAAATGGTGTTTATGGCGTGTAACTGATATAAAAGAGCAGAAAAATCATGAATAAAACTGAAAATTACCATTATATCTCTGACCTTCTCCTGAAGGAGGCTACGGGAACGCTTACTGATGCTGAGCGGCAGGAGTTAAGTGCCTGGAAGGCGGATGATGCCCATCGTGAGCAGTTGTCGGAATGGATGCGCGACTACGGTTTCCTGCAGGAGGAATACCGGGCTTGGAAGTCGGTTGACGTGGAGAAGGCTGTTCATGAGATGGAGCAGCGGATCCAAGGTGACAGCCATGAAGAGCCGTCAGCTAAGAAGTCGCCCCAGATATCCTACTTACGGATCTTCAGATATGCGGCGGCTGTGCTCATCCTCGTGGTGGCTGGTGCTACCCTTTGGTACTCGCAATACACGAAGGTGACACCACCGGAGATTTCTGAGGAGGTGCAGACGGCGATGGTGCTGAGCGAGAAGAGTGGCAGGAACGAGGCAGAGGTTGTCAGTATGAACAACCATACTAAAAGTGCGCTTACTACGGAGGAGCAGACGTATTACCATGTGGATGCTGATTTCGTGGAGCAGTTGGTTGAGGCAAAGCGTGTCACCACCTATCATAATAAGGAATATTGGGTAACCCTTGACGATGGCACGGCCGTACACCTGGACAACAACAGCCGGTTGATCTATCCGGAGAAGTTTGGCGACAGTCGTGAGGTGATTCTCGAGGGAACCGCCTACTTCATGGTGGCCCACGACAAGAGTCGCCGTTTTGTGGTGCATACGCCGCAGGGTGACGTGAAGGTATATGGTACGGAATTCTTTGTCACCAATCATCCTATAGCAGAGAAGGAGCATGCTACCCTGCAGGTGGTGCTGGTGAAGGGTAGTGTGGGCGTCACCCCGCTGGATGGCAGGGAGAAGATGATCAAGCCCGGTCAGCAACTCTGCATCCGAGGCAATGGGGTAGAGGTGGAGGATGTCGATCTGACACCATTCATCTCCTGGAATACCGGCACGTTCTCGTTCCGTTATGAGCCGTTGGAGCATGTCACCGACGTGCTGGCACAGTGGTATGATGTGGAGTTCAGCTTTGCCGACAAAGAGGTTGGTGAGATGCCCGTCGTGGGTGACTTCGACCGGTACGAGCAGTTTGAGAATATCCTTAATGCCCTGTCGAAGACCATGGGTCTTTCTTTCGATCAGCAGGGAAGGAAGATATCGATCAGCAAGAAATAACTTTTATATAACATCTATAGAGCCATTTATTACTAATTATTAATAACTGAGTATGGAACAAAAAGCAACCAGTAAAAACCGTATTCTCTTTTTGCTTTTGCTCTCTCTCTGGGCAATGATACCATGGGGCGGGCAACTGTCTGCGCAAAACGTGCAGAAGGAGAATCTGACACTGGAGATGAGGAATGTCACGATCGACCAGTTGTTCTCTCAAATCAAGAAACAGACTGGCTACAACTTCGTGATCAGTGGCGAATTGGCCAAGTCCTTGCCTAAAGTCAGTGTGAATGCACAGAACCGCCCGGTGCGGGAGGTCCTGAATCAAGTTCTCGGTAAAATCGGATGTGCCTACGACATCAGTGGGCGTACGATTACTGTGTATCGTAAAATCTCAGATAACCGTGATCGTACGATCGCCGGATATGTGCGCGACAATACCGGCGAACCGATGATCGGCGTGTCTATCGGCATCGGCGACAGCAGGGTGGCCGCCGTTACGGACGACAAGGGTCATTTCACGATGAAGATCCCTACCGATGCCTGTTACCTGAAATTCTCGTATGTGGGTATGAAGACTATCATGGAACCGATACCTGCGGGCACCGCCACCCTGCAGCGGGATATAGTGATGACTGATGACAACCAGCTCGGCGAGGTGGTGGTGACGGGTATCTTCACCAAGGCAAGGGAAAGCTATACCGGTGCCGTTACCACCATTGACAAGGAGGAGCTGGATCTGCACAAGGGACAGAACCTGCTGCAGACACTGAAGACCATCGATGCCTCGCTGAACTTTCAGGTGAACAACCTTGCGGGTAGCGACCCTAACACCCTCCCGCAGATTACCATCCGTGGTAATTCCAGTCTTCCGATGAGTGTCACCGAGTTCAACCGCTCAACCAGCAACTCTGTCAATACGCCGCTCATCATCCTCGACGGTTTCGAGATCAGGTTGGAAAAGCTCATGGACTACAACGACGATGAGATAGAAAGCATCAACATCCTCAAGGATGCCGCTGCCACCGCCATCTATGGCTCGCGCGGATCAAACGGTGTCGTCGTGGTCACCACCAAGCAGCCCGAGAGTGGTCGCCTGCGCATCAATGCTGAGGTGGGTGTCGATATCGAAGCTCCCGACCTGACGAGCTACGACTACTTGAACGCCAAGGAGAAATTGGAACTGGAAAACTCGCTGGACATGTACTCGGCCAAATATACCGCCAACGACTACAACTTCCAGGAACATTACAATACAAAACTCAAGAGGGTGCTCTCGGGTGCTTCTACCGACTGGCTCAACAAACCTGTACATACCGGTATGGGAACCCACTACAACCTGCGCTTGGAAGGCGGTAGCCGTGAGTTCCGCTGGGCTTTCAGCGGTAACTACAAGGATATCGAGGGTGCCATGAAGAATTCCTACCGTCGCTCGTTCAACGGAAGCATTCAGCTGACTTACATGCTGAAGAACGTCACTTTCAAGAACTACACCACGCTGGGACTCGTTCGCTCTCAGGAGAGTAACTATGGAGCCTACAGTGATTACGTGGCAAAACAACCCTATGATATACCTTACGACGAGAATGGTCAGTTGGTGCCCTACTTCGAGCACTTTCTCGGTCCGTCACAGGGAACAGGGCGTGCCAACCCCTTGTATGACGCTGAGTTGAACACCATTAACAAATCGGGTCATGAGACGCTGACCAACAACTTTGCCATAGAGTGGCAGATCATTCCCGACCTGAAGTTCCGCGGACAGTTCGGCATCAGTAAGCTTAACAATACGAGCGACTACTTCTTGCCGGCCGAGCACTCCACCTTCACCACCAGTCAGGTTTACAGCAGCGATGAAGGATTCTTGCGCCGAGGATTATACCGTTACGGAACCGGCAACGGATACAACTACGACGGCAATGCCACACTGGCCTACAGTCATGTCTTTGCCGACAAGCACCTGCTCTATGCCGGTGCCGACTACTCCATCTCGGCCAGCGACAACTTATCGTATTCGTTTACAGGCGAGGGAATAGCCGACAGCGATAACCCCTTCCTGGGCAATGCCCGTCAGTATCTGAAAGACGGTTCGCCTGTGGGGAGCAAGAGCAAGTCGCGCCGTGTGGGATTCACAGGTAACATCAACTACACCTACGACTCACGCTATTACGTGGATATGTCATACCGCGTGGATGGCAGTTCCACCTTCGGCAGCGATAAGAAATGGGCACCTTTCTGGTCATTGGGCCTCGGATGGAACTTGCATAATGAAAAGTTCCTCAAGGGCAATCCCGTGCTGAACATCCTGCGCCTGAAGGCATCTATCGGTGAGACAGGTTCGCAGATGGGTAGCGGCTCCGGTGCCAGCACCATCTTCCAGTCGATCACCAGCAGTAAGTACATGAACTGGAACGGTTCTCAGCTTACCGCATGGGGAAACCCCGAACTGACATGGCAAACCACCCGTGAGCTGAATGTCGGTACGGAGTTCGGCATGTTCAAGGGACGTCTGAAGGGAGAGTTCAACTTCTACGACAAGAAGACCTCGAACCTGCTCTCGTATATGGACCTGCCCAGCAGCATGGGTATCAACAATTATATCGCCAATGTGGGCGAGGTGAAAAACCGAGGCTGGGAATTGGCTCTCAGCGGTTATCCCATCCGTGACATGCGCCATGGCTTTACCTGGATGATGACCGGACAGTTGGTTTACAATAAGAGTTGGATATCCAAGCTCTCCGAGTATGTCAAGGCACAGAACGAGGCTTACCGCGAGCAGAATGTTGATGTATCAAACCTCTTCTATGAGGGATATCCCCAAAATGCGATCTACGCCGTGAGGTCATTGGGCATCAGTCCTTCCACCGGCGAGGAAATCTATCTGGACCGCAACGGCAACGTCACCGACTCATGGAAAGCCGGCGATAAGGTGTTCTGTGGACAGTCAGACCCCAAGTATCGCGGCAACTTCAGCAATATCCTGCGCTACAAAGGATGGACGCTGAACTTCACCTTCACTTATTACTGGGGCGGCTACCGCTACAACAGTACCCTGCTTAATAAGGTAGAGGTGACCATTGACCAGCTGAAGAACCAGAATGTTGACCGACGTGCGCTGACCGACCGCTGGATGAAGCCCGGTGATGTAACCTTCTTCAAGGGTTACAGCAACACCCAGACCCGTGCCACCTCGCGCTTTGTGATGAAGGACAACGTACTCGAGCTTTCGTCTGCCAGTCTCCAGTACCGCTGGGAGACCGACTGGCTGCGCAAGCATCTCAGCATGCAGACGATCATCTTCGCCATCAATACAAGCGACCTCATACACTGGGGCTCCATCAGACAGGAGCGTGGAACCAGTTATCCATATGCACGCAACATACAAGGCAGCATCAAACTGCTGTTCTAAGTGAATTGACAACTGATAATAATGGATGATTATGAATACCAAAATATATATTATTAAAGGTTTAAGGTTTAAGGTTCAAGGTATAAAGGTGATCCTGCCTCTATTCCTTACGGCTCTTTTGCCTTTATTTGCTTCATGCAACGACTGGCTCGATGTGCGTCCTGACACAGAACAGAAAGAAGACGGACAGTTCTCTACCGAGAAAGGTTTCCAGTCGGCTCTGGCAGGATGCTACATCCAAATGGCCTCCACCAATGCCTACGGACTGAGGCTGACCATGACCAACATCGAGGAACTGGCCAACCTGTGGTTTATCAACCCGGGCACTTCACAGAACGATGCCAAGGCGTTGAGCAGCCACGACTATGAGAGCGATTATTCCAAGTCGGCTGTCAGCAGTATATACACGGCACTCTTCAAGACCATCGCACAAGCCAATCTCATCATCGAGAATGCCGATAAGAACAAGGATGCGTTTACCACCCCGCGTATGCACGATATCATCAAGGGTGAGGCTCATGCCATACGTGCCTATTGCCAACTTGACATCCTTCGCCTGTTCGGACAAGTGCCGCAAGCGGGCAGCACACCGGTAAGCCTGCCTTATTCTGAGACCGTAGGCATCAACGATATGCCCAAATACTACGACTTCGGCAACTACGTCAAGAAATTGGAGAGCGACATCACCCAGGCAGAGCAGCTGCTCCGGGAAAGTGACCCCGCCATGGTCTACCCTTACAACCGTACTTACGTGACGGGAGAGGAGTACGAGAAAAATTCGTTCCTCATGTATCGCCAGATGCGACTGAACTATTGGGCTGTCCGTGCCCTTCACGCTCGCATGGCACTTTACACCGGCGACAAGGGCACCGCCCTCAGCATCGCACGTGAGCTTATCGGAGCCAAGTTGCCCGACGGCACCCTCGTACGCCCGATGAGCGGTAAGAAAGACTACGACATGGGTTATCTGGCATGTCCCAACGAGTGTTACTTCAGCATCAGCAAGTACGACATTAGGAGCTATATCGATGGCTACTTCACCGACAACGAGGAGCGTATCATCGGTACATACAACAGCAACACGCTGGCCCTGACACAGGCTATGCTGTCCGAGCTCTTCGACGGAGAGAATATGGACAGCCACAACCGTTACACCACCCTCTGGAACCAGCGGCTCAAGGATGACAGTAACAATATGTGGGTAGGCTTCATGCGCTACAGCTACGATGACGACAATGTGCAGAACAAATCACTCTACTATCAGATCATCCCCATGCTCCGTACGTCGGAGATGTACCTCATTGTCATGGAAACGTCTGACGACCTGGCTGAGGTGAACAGTCTGTACAACACCTACATGGTGGAGCGCAACGTGGGAACGGCACAGCCTTTCACTTCGCTGACCGATGTCCGTACGTGGATAGAGAACGAGTACAGGCGCGAGTTCTACGGAGAGGGACAGATGTTCTTCACTTACAAGCGACTGGGCGAGACTGCCATCAAGTGGCTTAGCACACCCGCCACGGAAGCTACCTACGTGCTGCCATTGCCGGAAACGGAGTACGACCCCGACAAGTCGTGAAAAGAATAACAAATCATCAAAAACCTTTAACGCATTATGAATATCAAGAATATCACATATCTGGTCGTGGCAGTCGCATTCGCATGCTGCGCCCAGTCCTGCGAGAAGGAACTGGAGAGCTACTCCCATCAGGACTCATACCTGAATTTCCGCTTCCAGAAGTCCAATGGTGACGATATGCTCAACAGCGAACTGGAATCCTCCAGCTCCGTTGCTAACACACCGGTACAATACAACTTCAAGACCCACGGCGCCATCCGGCAGGACACCATCTGGCTACAGGCAAAGTATATTGGCTTCGTGACCGACTATGATCGTGAATACGCCCTGGAGCAGGTCGAGGTGCCGGGAGTAGATAATGCCGTAGCAGGTACCGACTACGTGGCTTTCGACAGTCCGGAAGCCCAGCGTGTCATGGTCGTCAAGGCTGGTGAGAGCACCTTCCTGGTGCCTGTTATCCTGCTGCGCAGCAGCGCCCTGCAATCGAAAGATGCCGTACTGAAAGTGCGCTTCAAGGAGAACAAGAACTTCAAGAATGGTTATTCCAACATGCAGACACGCATCATCAGTTTCACCGACCGGTTGATGAAGCCTGCCGTCTGGGACCAGTTCAACCTGAATCTGCTCTTCGGTAACTATGGCGACGTGAAGTTCCAGCTGATGTTGGAATGGAGCGGACTGTCGTGGAGCGATGAGTTCATCACCGAGATGTACACCACCGATAAAGCCTATTTCGACTACCTGTCTGCATTGTTCAAGAAACGTCTGGCACAAGAGAATGCTGAGCGCCAGGCCAGGGGCGAGGATGTATGGCGCGAGGCCGATGGCACGGTCATCACCTTCAGTCCGGCATTGCCGCCGCGTCCATAACCTGATTATTAACATAATAAGATTGTAACATTATGAACAAGAATATCATAACTATAGTCCTGGCGATGCTGCTGCCTTTGGCCGTGGCGAGCTGCTACAGCGACGACAGTTCCCTGGGTGATCCCGCCAGCGTGAAGTCCATCGAGATCAAAGACATCCCGCCACAGTCTGCCGTCTCTTTCGCCGGCAAGACGCTGACCATCACTCCGGAGATTACGACCGACTACCCGGAGTCTGACTTAAAGTACACCTGGTACATCTACGTGGCCAACTCGTTCGAAGAGGCTCATTTCCGTGACGTACCCATTTGCTACGAGCGTGATCTGAACTATGAGGTGAACCTCAGTTCGGGCACTTACGTCTTGGTGCTGGAGGTGAAGTCGGAATCTACCGGCTATGCCCGCTACACCCGTACCCAGCTGAACGTGGCCACCGAGTTCTCTGATGGCTTCTATATCCTTAAGGAAACGGCCGACGGCAAGAGTGAGATCGATCTGATTACCAACAGCGGATTCTCCACGGATATCCTGACGAAGATGTCGGGCGAGCCCATGAACGGTACGCCCCTGTCGCTGGCGATGGTCTATCAGCAGCAGTACGTCAACCCTGACAATAACCAGATGGAGCTGACCAATATGCTTAACATCTTCACCACCGCCGACTACCGCGCCTACCGCACCGAGGATATGAAGCAGATATTCGACTACAGCACCATCTGCTACGCGGGCGAAGGTAACGACGATGTTTACTACAACATGTCCAACGGCTCTAACTGTTTCTTCATGACCTCGAAGAAGGGTATCAGCTTCAAGTCGTCTTCAGGAACCAACTCCCGCTCAACCGGAAAGTTCGGACTGCCTGCCGTAGAGGAAGACGTGGACAAGCACATACAACTGCTTAACTGCGGTCGTATGGGCATGGCCTACTGGAGCAATACCAAACACGGTGTACGCTACCTGAACAGCACCGGCACCCTGTCAACCGACGTTACGTCAGATCCCACCGGCGCCCAGGTCTGCATCACCAGCGGCATCAACCGTATTGGTGGCGTGGAGAACGTCTGGTTCCTCTCTGAGGATAAGAACACCAAGCAGCGTTACCTGCATCTGGTGAGCAACATGGGTGCCCTCCGTCAGACGATAGAGATCAATCCGGCTACCCACCTCGCTAAGGCTTCGGTCATCGCTGCCTGCGGAGGAAGTGCCTCATACATCTATTGTGTGGACGGCGGCAAACTGTATGCCTACGGATGGGCTAATAACAACGAGATTGAGGTTGCACTGCCCGGTCTGTCGTCTAACATCGCTTACGTTACCAACCAGTGGTTCTGGATAGCAGGCTTCGGCGACACGACCTACAACTTCGACAATCTCATTGTCGGTACGCAGTCGGGCGATTCCTATACGCTCTATTTCTTCGACAAGCTGGTTGGTGGCGTGCCTACCGCCGAGGCATACCGCACGGTGTCGGGCACAGGAAAGGTGCGCTATATCCGTCGTGCCACACCGGTAGCGGTGTCTAACCTGATCATGACATCACCGACGGCCATGCGTGCCATGCCGATCTTCCCCACCAGTGAGTAACGCTTCAGAACTCTCTCTCGTTATTCTTCTCGTAAGAATATACTCTCTAATCCATGCGACAAGCGTCGCATGGATTTTTTATGTGAGGCGAGGTGATCTTATTCGGTCAAGGTGATTATTTTCCTCTCCCTAAAGGGGCGAGGAGCCTTTAACCTGGTACATTTGACTGTTCTCGGAGGAGACCCCGGTATCTGCTGTAAAAAAATAAAACACAGAGAAACCGAGTTACGGAGATAATAAAAAATAATCCTCTGTCACTCTGTGCCTCTGTGTTGGAATATATTAATAATAGAAAATGGCGGAGTACTCTCCATCCTCCACTCTATACTCTAACCCCTCCACGATGAAAAATAAATGGGGTTTTCCTTTGGTATTCCTATTGTTTTTCGTATCTTCGCCACAACAAAGACAAGAAGATGATGAGAAAGAATATCGCTTATTTCCTCGCCGCCATCCTGACCATCGCGGGCACGGTGACAGGCTATGCACAGAAAGAGAGTGTGCAACCGTATTTTGAATTGGGGCAACTGCCCAAGCTGATCAATATCATGCCGGCACCACCGGCGTTCGACAGTCCGGAGTTTGCCAACGATATCGTGCGCTACGGCTGGGGGAAGCAGCAGCGGCAGGACAGTGCCCGTGTGGCCATGGCCATCGCCGATGCGGAGTGGGACGACATGACGAGGCTCTTCGGGTTGTGGAAGGATGCCTTCGGACTGGAGATCAGCCCGGCGGGTACCCCGGAGATCTACAAGCTGCTGGTGAACAGTCTGGCCACCACCGACCCGATGCGTAAGGAGACGAAGGCGTTCTATCACCGTCAGCGTCCCTTCGAGCGTTTCGACGATACGATGCCGTCGCACGAGGAGGATGAGTTGCGTGGTGAGGGTAGCTATCCCTCGGGACATAGTCTGCGCGGCTGGGGCATCTCGCTGTTGTTGGCACAGATAGCCCCCGAGCATGCCGACGCGATCTACCGTCGTGGTTGGGACTACTGCAACAGTCGTGTTATCGTGGGTGCCCATTGGCAGAGTGACGTGGATGCCAGTCGCACGGCCGCCAGCATCGGTTTCTGTGCCCTGCAGGGAAGCAAGGAGTTCCTTGCCCAGATGATGAAGGCGCAGGCGGAATATGCGGAGAAGACGGCGGGACGTGTCGGTACCGACGACAACAGTCAGTTTGTGAATATCAGCGATGCCGTGCCCGATGCCATCCTGGAGATCCGTTATTTCAGCACCTATAATTTCGTGGGTGCGCGCATCGACGGTTATGAGGAGCCCACGGCTCTGCTTACCAAGCAGGCTGCCAAGGCGCTCAGGGCGGTGAGTGACGATCTGCGCAAACAGGGCTACCGACTGAAGATCTACGACGCTTACCGTCCGCAGAAGGCGGTGGATCACTTTGTGCGCTGGGCGGCCGACCTGGGTGCCAAGGAGATGAAGAGGTACTTCTATCCCGACCTCGACAAGAGCGTGCTCTTCGTGCAGGATTATATCGCGGAGAAGAGCGGTCATACGCGCGGAAGTACCGTCGACCTGACCTTGTTTGATATGAGGACGGAGAAGGAGGTGGATATGGGTGGCACGTTCGACTGGTTCGGACCGGAGAGTCATCCCGACTTCTGTGGCAATCCCAAGACGGGCAAATATACGGGCGACAACAGTAAGAGTCCTACCGGCAGGAAGATCACGCCTGAGCAGTTCCGCAACCGTATGATCCTGCGCAAGGCGATGCTCGCTCACGGTTTTAAGCCGATCGATTCGGAGTGGTGGCATTTTACGTTGAAGGACGAGCCTTTTAAGGATACGTACTTCACGTTTCCGGTGAAGGGGATTGGGAAATGAAAAATGGAAAATGGAAAATGGAAAATTAATGGGATAGGGGTGCTGTGAAAGAATTAAAACACAGAGGTACAGAGGTACGGAGGATTAAGTGAAGAGTGAAGAATCCAATTATTAATCTATTTCAACACAGAGGTACGGAGATAATAAAAATAATCCTCTGTCACTCTGTGTCTCTGTGTTGAAATAAATTAATAATGGAAAATGAAAAATGGAAAATTGCGCCCAGTCCCCTCATTGCGGACTTGATCCGCAATCTGCTGCGAATATCTCGTTGCGCCGATAGAAGACTGGAGTGCCCCTTTGGGGCAGAAATCGAACAAATCTGACCAAATCTTACAAATAAAAGAACAAGGGATTTGAAAGATTTTGTGGTGGAAGGGTTGTTGTGTCGCCCCTACGGGGCTAATATGTCGTGTTTGACACCCCACACGGGGGCTTACGCGCCCCGCCTATGCTGTTTCGCCCCTGCAGGGCTATGCACTATGATCTTTCATGTCCAGGATCTCTTGCGAAAAGATAAAAACACAGAGAAACCGAGGTACGGAGATAATAAAAATAA
>OCTW013377131.1_pt1 | contig 18585 bp, 20 predicted proteins | sample 1539671 | NCBI WGS metagenome assembly OCTW01 (sample SAMN02144230, study PRJEB22623) | gut metagenome | biome: sheep rumen | host: Ovis aries | place: New Zealand
CTGCTGGCTCCGAAGCGATGCGCCGTGCATTTCGCCGTGGACGACGACGACATCAAGATGTGCACATGGCTCTGTGGAAAAAGTTCGTGGTTCCTGCCTTTTAATAAAGGTGTGAATGGCGGGGCCGGCAATCCCATAAACCCCAATGGAGTGCGCACGGCCTATCTATGGGAAGACATTCTGAAGAAGGAATCGCTGAGCGACATCATCGAGAACTATGCGCAGGTGGTGAAACGAAGGGACCCCAAAACAAACACGGAAAAGCAGAGCGTTGTCTGGCCCCGGTATCATCAGTTGGACTGTGTTCGCAGGTTACTGGCAGAGACAAAGGCAAAAGGTGTCGGGCAAAGGTTCTTGATTCAGCACTCTGCCGGTTCCGGAAAATCGAACTCCATCACCTGGCTGGCCTATCAGTTGGTGGGCTTGCTGGATGGCACCCAGGCATTGCTGGATAGTGTGATTGTTGTTACCGACCGTGTGAATCTGGACACTCAGATCAGAAACAATATCGTGGCATTCAAGCGGCTGCAAAACCTGGTGGCTTGGGCCGACAGCGCTGAGTCGCTGAGGAATCATCTGGCAAGTGGCAAGAAGATCATTATCACCATCGTGCATAAGTTCCCCTTTATTCTGGAAGCCATCGGCACGGAACTGAAGCATAAGCGTTTTGGTATTATCATCGACGAGGCACACTCGAGCCAGAACGGTTCGCTGAGTGCAAAGATGAACATCGCGCTGAGCGGTAATGCCGGTAGTGATGAGGAGGACTTGGAAGACCGGCTGACCAAAATCATAGAAGGCAGAGAGATGGTGAAGAATGCCAACTACTATGCTTTTACGGCAACACCCAAGAACAAGACGCTGCAGATGTTTGGCACGCCCCATCAGAAACCTGACGGGGAGACGGAGCATCGGCCCTTCCACGAATATACCATGAAACAAGCCATCGAAGAGGGATTTATCATGGACGTCTTGGCCCACTATACCACCTATAACAGTTTCTACAAGATTATCAAGGCAGTGGAGGATGATCCCGAGTTCGACAAAAAGCAGGCATCGAAGAAACTCCGTGCCTTTGTGGAGTCGCAGCCTGAAACCATACAGCAGAAGGCCAGCATCATCGTGGAGCACTTCCATACGCAGGTAATAGACAAAGGGAAAGTGGGCGGTCAGGCCAGGGCCATGGTGGTGACCAGCAGCATCTTGAGAGCCATTGAGTTCTATTATGAGATAGCCCGTCTGCTGGAAGAACGCAAGAGTCCCTACAAGGCCATCGTGGCTTTCTCTGGTTCAAAAGAGTATGGTGGCAAGACCGTGACGGAGGCTGACATCAACGGGTTCCCTTCAAAGGATATTGAGGAGAATATGGAGCACGACCCCTATCGCATTCTGGTAGTGGCCGATAAGTTCCAGACGGGTTATGACCAGCCTCTCCTGCATACGATGTATGTGGACAAGGTGCTGACGGATGTGAAAGCCGTGCAGACACTCTCACGCCTGAACCGTTGCCATCCGAAGAAAAGGGATACCTTTGTGCTGGATTTCTGTAACGATGCAGAGACGATTCAACAGAGTTTCCAGCGGTTCTATAAGACGACAATCCTTTCAAAAGAGACAGACCCCAATAAACTGAATGACCTTATCACAGAGATAGAAGAGGCTAATCTCTATACTGAAGATGAAGTCACCGAGGTCAACGAGAAATACTGGAAGGGTGCTCCAAGAGAAGAAATAGACCCCATCGTTAACCAGGCAGTGGAGAGATTTAAGAACCTTGACGACAATGCCAAGATAAGATGCAAAAGCAGCATGAAAAGCTTCTGCAGAACATATCCGTTTATAGCAGCGGTGATGCCCTTCAAGAGTTTAGAATGGGAGAAACTAAACACATTCTATGCCCTCTTGATTACAAAGCTGCCAAAGCTGAAGACGGAAGATTTTACAGAGGGGCTCATCGACGCCATCGATTTCGACCAGTACCGTATCATCAAGAACGAGGAGCAGAAAATAGAACTGGAGAACAAAGACACGGAGATTGCGCCCATCCCTGTAGGAGGACCCAAAGCTCCACAAGAGCCAGAACTTGCGAAGCTGAGCGACATCTTGGATGATTTCAACAGCATCAACTGGAAGAATAAAGAGCTGGCGAAGAAACAACTCGACGAGCTGCCAGAACGACTGAATACTGATGACACCTTCGTAAATGCAGCCAGAAACAGCAACAAGGAAACTGCCATGCAACAATGCGCATCATCGCTTATGATGATTGTGGCGCAAATGCTCAGCGAGAACACAGAGTTCTGTAGGAATTATCTGGATAACCCGGACTTCATGAACTTTATCAACCAACGGGTGTTTGAGAGTGTATATGGAAGACTGACGGCTAAACTCAACGGTGTTGAGAATGACAAAGAGGTTCGCAACTACATTTTCAACATGCTTCACATTGATGCCAGCATCAGTGATTTACAAATACAAAGGGAGATCGTCAGTAAGTTCGGTGACAAATACGGTGGCATGCGACCTAATGACTGGCGCCATATCATTGAAGCTTACACGCCAATGGTAAGGGAAGCTGCCAAACGGAAGGTAAAGGATGTCAGCATAAGCCATTATGGTATGGCAGCGGAAAGAAATGGTATTTAGTTAGAGAAAAGCTAAGATATGATGTTTCGAGCACTTCGTTTGCCGAAATAGTAAGTATAACAGAGTATCGAATCATTATAAAAAATAGATATTATGGTACACGTTGAAGGAAAAGAAGACCGGATTGTTGCCAATAATCTGGAACCGTTTTATCTGACTCATCCTGGAGAGGTGATAAAAGATGAGTTAGAGCATCGTGGTATTAGTCAGCGGCGACTGGCCAAGGAAATCGGTGTACCTGCCAGTCAACTGAATGAGGTGGTCAATGCCAAACGCCAATTAAGCGCAGAAATGGCATTGCTTATTTGTCAAGCCCTCGACCTAGACCCGATGCCATTGCTTTCGTTGCAGATGAAATATAATCTGCTGTCGGCAAAACGTAATAAGTCATTCTATGAACAGCTAAAAAAAATTCCAAGGATTGCAGCCATATTTTGATGGCATAATATGGACTATCATGGTAATGAAGGACCGTAGAGCCATGTGTGCGAGATAAGGCATTTCCTCAGGGACAAAAAATGCCGCTGCAATTTTGTTGCAACGGCATTTTCTATGTCTTGTAGAATAATATTAGTTCTTAAAGAAGTCTTTTACGTCCTCGTTGGGAACCATGCGCTCATCGAAAATGTAAGCACCGGTTTTCGGACTTCTCACCATCTTGATAACCTTTGTATATGCGCGACCATCCTTCGAACCTTCGTGGAGGGTTGCCACTGTTTTCTTTGCCATAGATGTTCTTTAGTTTACTTGATTTCCTTATGAACTGTCATTTTCTTCAGAATGGGGTTGTACTTCTTCAACTCCATACGCTCAGGCGTGTTCTTGCGGTTCTTGGTTGTCACATAGCGACTGGTACCGGGAAGACCGCTGTTCTTCATTTCAGTGCACTCGAGAATGACCTGCACTCTATTACCTTTAGCCTTTTTTGATGCCATGATGATTACTCTCCTATTACTTTAATGTCCTTCCAGTCAACATAGCCATTCTTTACAGCCTGCTTGAGAGCTGCATCAAGGCCAACTTTGTTAATGAGGCGCAAACCAGCGGCACTGATCTTCAACTGAATCCAGCACTGCTCTTCTACATAGTAGAACTTCTTGCTGAAGAGATTCACGTCAAAAGTGCGCTTTGTGCGATGCTTTGAGTGAGAAACATTATTACCCGTCTGGGCTTTCTTTCCCGTGATTTGACAAATCTTCGACATTGCTATCTACGTTTTTTACTTTACGTTTTTTGATACTTATTCCAAACAGGGTGCAAAATTACGAACTTTTTCTGAATTAACAAAATAATTCTACAATTAATCTTTTCGTTTAAGTTTTTTTTGATAAAAAACGCCCAAAATCGCCGTTTACAACAAGAAATCCTCCATCGCTCAGGGCAAATGGAGGATTCTTTGGGGTGTGACGAACAACTAATTGTTGACAGTGCCGCCAACGATGTCGAGCAGTTCGCTGGTGATGGCTTGCTGACGACTCTTGTTGTACTGCAGATTCAGGTCGCGAAGGAGTTCGTCGGCATTGTCGGTAGCTGTCTGCATGGCAACCATTCGAGCTGCATGTTCGGATGCGACGCTGTCGAGCAGGGCCGTATAGAGCATGAGGTGAGCCAGTTTCGGGATGAGTTTGCTAAGCACAGCATCCATAGATGGCTCTACGATGAAATTGTCGTTCAACGGCTTGGCCTCCTTCTGCTCACGGTTCTCTGTCTGATTGCGGTCGCGCTGACGAAGGTACTCCACAGCTTCTCTCGTTGCCACGTTAGAGGTGAGGTCGCGCTCTTTATCTTCATTCAGCTCGCTGGAGATGTCGATGGGCAAGAAGGTCTTGCGAGTGAGAATCTGAGAACCGGCACTTTTGAAGTGGTGGTAGATCATCTCCACTCTGTCTATTTCGCCTTTTACGAACTTCTGCCCTAACTCCATTGCAATGTCTATGCACTGCTGCACATTGGGCTTGTCGGCCAGTGAGGTGAAGTCGCCGGCGGATTTCAATCCGAGTTTCGTCACTTTTTCAGCCACCTTGCGTCCGATGGGATAGACGATGATGTTATCCTTGCCAAGGTGTTCGTATTCTGCCACTGCCTGTTGCATCATCTTGATGACATTCGTGTTGAATCCGCCACAGAGTGACGAATTGCTGGAATAGACGATAAAAGCGATGCGCTTAACAGGGCGTTCGATTTCGAAACGGGAGCGTGCATCGGCTTCAGATGCCAGGAAGGTCTTGAGAATATGTTCGAGCATGGTTTCGTATGGGAGCATGTTCTCGATGGCCACCTGTGCATGGTGAAGCTTGCTCGACGCCACCATTTTCATGGCACTTGTAATCTTACGAGTGCTGTTGACGCTGGCAATACGACCTTTGATCTCTTTTAGTGACGGCATAGGCTTTTAGCTTTTATAGGTTCCTGCAATGTCGGCCATGATGCTCTCGATAGCCGTAGTGACCTCATCGCTGATCTTGCCGCTTGCCAAGGTCTCGATGACCTGTGGGTTGGCACTGCGCAGCTTGTCGAGGAAAGCATCCTGACATTCGCGCACCTTGTCAACAGGAACATCGTGCATCAAGCCATGTACGCCGCAATAGAGGATGGCGATTTGCTCGCCTACAGGCATCGGGCTATACTGTGGCTGAATGAGCAGCTGGTTGTTCTTACGTCCTCGGTCGAGTGTCATGGCGGTCACAGCATCCATGTCGCTGGAGAACTTCGAGAATGCTTCCAGCTCACGATACTGTGCCTGGTCAATCTTCAGCGTACCTGCCACTTTCTTCATTGACTTAATCTGTGCAGAGCCACCTACACGTGACACGGAGATACCGACATTGATGGCAGGACGGAAGCCCTGGTTGAACAGGTCTGACTCAAGATAGATCTGTCCATCGGTAATGGAGATGACGTTCGTGGGAATATAGGCCGACACGTCGCCTGCCTGTGTCTCGATGATGGGGAGAGCCGTGAGCGAACCACCACCCTTCACATGGCCTTTCATGCACTCGGGAAGGTCGTTCATCTGCTCGGCCACCTCCTGCTGCTCGTTAATCTTGGCAGCGCGCTCGAGTAAGCGCGAATGGAGGTAGAACACGTCGCCGGGATAGGCCTCACGACCTGAAGGACGGCGGAGGATAAGCGACACCTCGCGGTAGGCAACGGCCTGTTTCGAAAGGTCATCATAAACAACAAGTGCGGGCAGACCTCTGTCGCGGAAATACTCTCCGATGGCAGCACCGGCGAAAGGTGCATAATACTGCATGGCAGCTGGGTCGGCAGCCGTTGCCGCTACAATGATGGTGTATGCCAAGGCGCCATGCTCTTTCAGTGTAGCCACAAGAGCAGCCACGGTAGAAGCCTTCTGGCCGATGGCGACATAGATACAATAGACAGGTTTTCCGGCTTCGAAGAAGCTCTTCTGGTTGATGATGGTGTCGACGGCAATGGCGGTCTTACCCGTCTGTCGGTCACCAATGATCAACTCGCGCTGTCCACGACCGATGGGAATCATAGAGTCCACGGCCTTCAGACCTGTCTGCAGAGGTTCCTTCACGGGTTGGCGATAGATGACGCCAGGTGCCTTGCGGTCGAGTGGCATCTCAAAGGCTCCCGTCAAATCGATGTCTCCCTTTCCGTCGATGGCCTGTCCCAGAGGATTGATGACGCGTCCGAGCATGTTGTCGTTGACACGGATGGAAGCAATGCGCTTTGTACGCTTGACGACCTGTCCTTCCTTGATTCCAGATGTCGGTCCAAGAAGCACACATCCCACATTGTCCTCCTCCAGGTTCATCACGATGGCCATGGTTCCGTTCTCAAACTCAAGGAGCTCATTGGCTTCAGCGTTGCGAAGGCCATAAATGCGCGCCACACCGTCGCTGACGGTAAGAACGGTACCCACTTCATCGTAGTTCTCCTGGTCGTTGATACCCCTTAGTTGCTGGAGCAAGACTTGGGAAACTTCGCTTGGTTTTATTTTATCTGACATTTTTTCTTATTTTTTTAGTGTGTTGAGAATAGAATTCAGCTTCGACTTGACGCTTGCATCCATTCTGTATGTGTCGTATTCGAGGATGAAACCACCGATGATTTCGGGGTTCACCTCCGACTCGAATTCCACTTTTCCGTTAGTTCTGCTCTCCACCATCTGCCTCATTTTCTGTTCCATAGAAGGACTGACGGCTGTGGCGGTGATGAGTCGTCCGCGGATGACGTTCTTTTGTTGCCTGTAAAGAGTGATATACGAATTGGCCATGAATTGCAGGATGTCCTCCCTGTCTTCTTCGAGGACAACGCCAATGAAACGCTTGGTGAGCTCAGCGGCTTTGTCGCCGCATGCGGTGTTCAACAGCGTCTGTTTCTTGTCCTTTGCAAGCATAGGGTTGTCTATCGTCATCCTCAGCTGAGGAACGCGGACGTAGCAATCAGCCAGAGTCTGCATGTCGTGGTAGACAGCATCTTCCAGTTTCTGCTCCGTGGCACTTTTGAGCAGTGCACGCGCATATCGCACCGATATTACTCCTATATCCATAATCAATTCTTATTTAGCAGCTGTCACATCATCCAACAATCTGTCAATCATGTTCATCTGCTCAGCATCGGTAGAAAGCTTTTCACGAAGAATCTTCTCTGCGATCTCGACAGAAAGGCTGGCCACCTGCGCACGTATGTCGCTTATGGCCTGCTGCTTTTCGCCTTCTATCTCGGCCTTTGCCTCGGCAATGAGTCGTGCTCCTTCGCTTCTTGCCTTCTCCTGAGCCTTCTGAACGATGGCTTCACGCGTGTCGGCAGCTTCTTTCAGGATCTGAGCCTGTTTCTCTCGGGCTTCCTGAAGAATGGCCTCGCTCTCCTGCTTGATGTTCTCCATCCGCTCTGATGCCTCATGGGCTTTTTTCAGGCTTTCATCGATGTACTTCTTACGTTCTTCCACCATGTTGGTGATGGCGGGGAAGCCATATTTGGCAAGTACGAAGAAAACCACCAGAAACGCGAGGAGCATCCAGAACAGGAGTCCTAAGTCGGGCGTGAGGATTGATGGCAATTTAGTGAAATCCATTAGCAACAATTTGCTTATTCTTACTTAATAAGGAACGCACAAGCTGCAATGGCGAAGAGTGCACAACCCTCGACGAATGCAGATGTCAGAATCATGTTTGTCTGGATCTTGCCGGTTGCCTCTGGTTGACGTGCGATAGCATCCATGGCGCTACCACCAATCTTACCAATACCCAAACCAGCACCAATCGTTGCAATACCTGCACCAAGACCGCAACCCAGCTGTGCCAGGCCTTCAGCGGCTAATAATGTTGAAAATACCATAACTTTTAATTTTTTTATTTGTTAATATTATATTTGTATCTGTTTATCGTTGTTTATTCTTCTTCGTGATGGTCCTTATGGGCAAGCCCGATAAAGACGGCACTTAACATGGTGAACACGTAAGCCTGGACAAAGGCCACCAGCACCTCAAGCAGGTTCATGAAGAGAAGCATGATGATGCTGAACGTGTTCAGTCCCAAACCATAGCCTACACCCATGGACCATCCGAGGAAGATGACACAAGTGAAGCTGAGGATGACCGCATGGCCTGCCATCATGTTGGCAAAGAGACGAATCATGAGCGCAAAGGGCTTGGTGAACACACCAAAGAGCTCGATGACCGGCATGATGGGAGCGGGATAAGCCTTGAGGAAGAGTGGCACCTCGGGCCAGAAGATTTCCTTCCAGTATTCCTTGTTGGCAAAGATGTTGATTACCAACATGGTGCAAAGCGCCAGGAAGAAAGTGATATTGATGTTGCCTGTTACATTGGCGCCGCCAGGGAATATGGGAATCAAACCGATGAGGTTGGCCGTGAGGATGAAGAAGAAGACCGTCAGCAGATAGGGAGCGTAAGGCTTGTAGTGCTTCTCGCCTATCGACGACTTGATGAGGTCATCGTGAATCATCATCACCATCATTTCCATCATTCCGACAAAGCCTTTGGGAGCCTCGCTCTTGCTATCGCGTTTCTTATACCAACGGGCACAGGAGAGGAAGACAACGATGAGAACGATGACGACAATCCAAATCTGAAGTACTGCCTTCGTGATGCTCAGGTCGAGTGGCCGTACTTCTGAACCATCGGACATCTTCTCATAGATTTTTCCATGATGCTCTTTGCTAAAGAAGAAATTGCCGGGCAACGACTCAGCTGTGCCAAAGAACCACTGACCTGTCTCCGAACTTCGAACGATGATAGGCAACGGAATGCTAAGGTGCTTACCCTGATACGTTGCAATATGCCATTCGTAGGCGTCGGACAGATGCTCTAGCACAATCTCAGGAATGTCAAGTGCCTCTTCTTCTTCGGCGGCATTGGCAAACGATGGTGTGGCCATCATCAGGAACAGGAGTAATATGAACTTAATATGTCTCATATATATTTATCATTAGAATCAATCAACTGAAATCATAAGGTTTTCTTCGAAACGTTTGCAAAGAAGATGGCGTGATGAGCCAACGAGACGACGTAGAAGGCCATGAAGACAAGAAAGAAGCGGAGCATGGAGTCGTCCTGACTCGCCACGTAGTAGACGAACATGGTGGCCAGTGCAAGAAGCAACTTTGCGCCCGATGCCGCGGTGAAAAACGTTGGCAGGCTTTCCGGATGGTTACGAGCCACACGCTCCCAGATCTTACCCAAGGCTATGGCCAGCACCACGACGAATGCAAAGCCGATGATAACGGGAAGAAGGAGGTCGAGAAACCACACTCTCATCGCCAGCAAGCACACAAGCGCCACGGCTACGGCCAATGACAACTGCTGTTTGATGTAACTACGACTGGTCTTCCTTATCTCAGGCATAATCTTCTGCTATTCATTGTCAACGGTCTCGTTGTCTATTTCAACACACATGCTGACGACGTTCTTCTGCACTTCGACAAATCCTCCAGTGATGTTGATGCTGACTCTTTCACCATTGGTTTCGACTCTTTCCACCACACCTTTCTCAAGCGAGGAGATGATGGGGGCATGGTTGTCGAGTATCTCGAAGTTTCCCAATGTCCCCGGCACAGAAACGCTCTTTACCGTTCCTTCGAATTCAACCCTTTCAGGGGATACTATTTTCAATGTAAGCATAAACAGGGTATTGAAATGATTAAACTCTTATGTGGCTGTCAAGTAGACGCTCAACTCTGCCGGAGTCATCACCCCTTGGCAGCTTCCATGAGTTTCTTACCCTTCTCAATGGCATCTTCGATGGTGCCGACGTTGAGGAATGCCTGCTCTGGCAGGTCGTCAACTTCACCGTCGAGAATCATGTTGAAGCCCTTGATGGTGTCCTCGATGCTGACCATTACGCCCTTTACACCGGTGAACTGCTCTGCCACGGTGAACGGCTGACTGAGGAATCGCTGAACACGACGTGCCCTGTTCACGGTGAGCTTGTCATCGTCGGAGAGCTCGTCCATACCGAGGATGGCGATGATGTCCTGAAGCTCGTTATAACGCTGAAGTATCTGCTTCACCCTCTGAGCGCAATCGTAGTGTTCCTTACCCACAATCAGCGGGTCGAGAATACGTGAGGTGGAGCCTAATGGGTCGACGGCAGGATAGATGCCGAGCTCGGTAATCTTTCGCGAAAGCACGGTGGTGGCATCAAGGTGCGTGAACGTGGTGGCAGGTGCTGGGTCGGTCAAGTCGTCGGCTGGCACATACACAGCCTGTACCGACGTGATACTACCATGCTTGGTCGAGGTGATGCGCTCCTGCATGGTGCCCATCTCTGAAGCCAGCGTTGGCTGATAGCCCACGGCAGACGGCATACGGCCGAGAAGAGCAGACACCTCAGAACCGGCCTGAGTGAAACGGAAGATGTTGTCGATGAAGAAGAGGATGTCGGCGGCACTTCCGTCGTCGCTTCCTCGGTCGCGGAAGGTCTCTGCCACGGTCAGTCCCGACAAAGCCACAGAAGCACGGGCTCCTGGAGGCTCGTTCATCTGACCATAGACAAGGGTGGCCTGGCTCTTCTTGAGTTCTTCCGGGTCAACAAGAGAAAGGTCCCATTTGCCCTCTTCCATAGCTTCCTGGAACTTCTTTCCGTAGCGTACGACACCCGACTCAATCATCTCACGAATGAGGTCGTTTCCTTCACGTGTGCGCTCACCCACACCGGCGAATACCGAGAATCCGTTGTGTCCCTTTGCGATGTTGTTGATGAGCTCCATGATGAGCACGGTCTTACCCACGCCGGCACCTCCGAAGAGTCCAATCTTTCCACCCTTCATGTAGGGCTCCAGCAGGTCAATCACCTTGATACCCGTTGAGAGCACTTCCTTGGTGGTGGACAGTTCCTCGAACTTCGGTGCTTCACGATGGATGGGATAGGCACCCTTCATGTCGAGTTGTTTCATGCCATCAATCGGCTGCCCGATGACATTCAGCATGCGGCCCTTGATCTGATCGCCGGCAGGCATCAGAATAGGAGAGCCAACGGGAATGGCCTCCAGTCCACGCTGTAAGCCGTCGGTGTTGTCCATGGCAACACAACGAACGGTATCTTCACCGATGTGCTGTTGTACTTCAATGACCAGCACGTCACCATTGGGACGCTTCACCTGAAGAGCCTCATGGATTTTCGGTAACACCTTCTCAGCCTCAAGCCCTTCTGTGTCGAAATAGACATCAATGACAGGGCCTATTATCTGCGAAATGCGTCCTTTAATCTGTGTCATAAATATATATGTTTTAGAGTTTTTTGGCAATTAATAGATTCATTTGCAAAATTAGCAATTATTTCCGAATACACCAAATTTTTTTTTGACATATCCGAAAAAAAAACCATAAATATAGGTTTTTCCGTGTATACCAACTGAAGGGAAGGGACAATCGTAATGGAAAAAGGCATCTTGAGAGCCCCGCCATCATGGTATAGAGAATATGGCTCCTATTTAAAGATTGTGTTTGTTCGTCCGACGATTTCGATGTTTGTGCCTGAAGGAAGACGCGGAGTCGTCCACTCCCCGTCGCCCACCAGGATGGTTATCTTTCGTCCGGCGGGAACAACACCTTTTCCTACAGGCGATGGAATCTTGTTCTTTCGTGCCATGTCGATTGCTTTCTGCAACTCAAAGAAGTGCCCGCTACCATCTTTTGCTACGGAGATGTCGAAATGACGAATATAGGGAGTGAGCGCCGGCACCTGTCTGCCTATCTCGTCGATGAGCAGGCCTGCCACTACGTGCGCGCCATATATATTATAATGTGTATTGTCCTTTCTACCTTTGGGCACACTCGGGTGCTCATCGGGCTTGAACCACATGTGGAGTCGTCGCGACCCTTCTATTCCCAGACTCTGCTCCAGGTCGTGAGTGACTCGGTTGGCATTGACAAAAGGCACATGCATTTCCCTCGCCACGTTATAGGGTGACAACAGATAGGCGCCATGCGTGTCGATGAGTGTATCGCTATTCACCTGTTCATCGAGGTCGGCGAAAGTGGTGTTGCGCAAAGACTCGTCGTCAACGGTTCCCACGGATTGATTGTAGAAATCTCTTCTCACCACAGCATTGAAGAGAACGGGGAGTCCACCCTTTTCGCGGGTTTCGCGCACGAACTTCCTGAGGTTCTCGTCGAAAGTCGTGCCAGGATCGGTGTGTCGGTCTTCGGCGGGTTTCTCGTCGTTGTGGCCAAACTGAATGAAGACATAATCGCCTGGCTTAATGCGCTCCACCACCTTCTGCCATCTGCCTTCATCGATAAAACTCTTCGAAGAGCGCCCGTTCACAGCATGGTTCTCCACGCGTACATCGTCGGTGAAATAAGACTGGAGGACCATCCCCCACCCTCTTTCCTGCTTGTCTCCAGAGATGTCTTTGTTGGCCATTGTGGAATCGCCTATCATGAAGACGGTCGTCACTTTGTCTTCCGTGAATGAGCTGACAAGGAGCGCACCCGCAAGAAGAGCAAGAATCCATTTGTTTCTTATCATTTTCATTGGTTTTTAAGTAGTTGAAAAAAGGGGACGCGAAAGCATCCCCTTTGTTTAGAATTATAATGTAGCCAGAATCTTCTCTGCCAGTTCCTCCGGCGCCACCATCTGCTGTTCGCCCGAGACCATGTTCTTGAGCGTGACCTTTCCCTGGGCCATCTCTTCCTCGCCGACGATTGCCACAAACGGTATGGCCTTGCTATTGGCGTAGCTCATCTGCTTCTTCATCTTGGCGGCATCAGGATAGATTTCCGTCCGAATACCCTTGGCGCGACATTGGCTTACCACATTGAGGCATTGTGCGATTTCGCTTTCTCCGAGGTTCAGGAAGAGAAGTTGCGTTCCGCAGATGGTCTCTTGCGGATAGGCGTCGAGCGTGTTGAGCACGTCGTAGATACGGTCTACGCCAAAGGAAATGCCCACACCCGACAAGCCAGGCATTCCAAACACCCCCGTGAGGTTGTCGTAGCGTCCACCGCCCGAAATGCTTCCTATCTGCACGTCGAAGGCCTTCACTTCGAAGATAGCTCCGGTGTAATAGTTCAGTCCGCGGGCAAGCGTCAGGTCGAGCTGGACCTCGTTCTTCACTGCTACTCTCCCCACCATGTCGAGAATGGCTCTTGTCTCCTCAACGCCCTTCGTGCCCGTCTCCGAGCTCTTGAGCACGTCGCTGATGACGCTCAGCTTCTCTTCGTTTGTCCCTGTAAGCGAGATGATGGGCTGGAGTTTCTCTATCGACTCCTTGGAGAGTCCGCTCTTTTCCAGTTCGGCATTGACGCCTTCGAGGCCTATCTTGTCGAGCTTGTCGATGGCCACGGTAATGTCGACGATGCTCTCGGCCTCGCCTATTACCTCGGCAATGCCAGAGAGTATCTTCCGGTTGTTAAGCTTAATCTGGACACGAACGCCGAAACGCGAGAACACCTCGTCGAGTATCTGAATCAGCTCCATTTCGTTGAGCAAAGAATCGCTTCCCACAATATCGCCATCAAACTGATAGAACTCGCGATACCTTCCCTTCTGAGGCCTGTCTGCCCTCCAAACGGGTTGCATCTGATAGCGCTTGAAAGGCAGCTGAAGCTCTTCCCGGTGCATCACCACATAGCGTGCAAAGGGAACGGTGAGGTCGTAGCGAAGACCTTTCTCACAGATCTTTGCCGCCAGATGGAGGGTGTCGCGCTCCGAGAGCTCGTTGTCGTTGATTTTCGAGAGATAGTTGCCACTATTCAGAATCTTGAAGAGCAGCTTGTCGCCTTCTTCGCCATATTTTCCCATGAGCGTCTGAAGGCTCTCCATAGCCGGCGTCTCTATCTGCTGGAATCCGTGGAGGGTGTAGACGTTCCTGATGACATTGAATATATAATTGCGCCTTGCCATCTCGCTTGGCGAGAAGTCGCGTGTTCCTTTGGGTATGGATGGTTTGTTGGCCATGTTGATTGTGTTTTATTGACGGACGATAGTTTGTTCGCGGTCAGGACCTATGGAGATGATCTTGATGGGCGTTTCGAGCTGACTCTCAAGGAAGGCGATGTAGTCGCTGAATTGCTTGGGGAACTCTTCTTCCTTGGTGAGATGCGTCATGTCGGTCTTCCATCCGGGCAGTTCCTCGTAGACAGGCTCGATACCTTCATCAATGCTATAAGGGAAGTGGTCTATCTGTTTGCCATTCAGCTTGTAAGCCACGCAAGCCTTGATGGTGTCGAAGCTATCGAGCACATCGCTCTTCATCATGATGAGCTGAGTTACTCCGTTCACGTCGATAGCATATCTGAGTGCCACCAGATCAATCCATCCGCACCTGCGCTCACGTCCTGTAACGGCTCCATACTCATGTCCGAGGTCGCGTATTTTCTTTCCGGTTTCATCGAAGAGTTCGGTTGGGAAGGGGCCAGCGCCAACGCGTGTGCAATAGGCTTTCATGATGCCATACACCTCGCCTATCTTGTTGGGACCGATGCCAAGTCCAGAGCATGCACCCGAGCAGATGGTGTTGGACGAGGTCACGAAGGGATAGCTTCCGAAGTCGATGTCGAGCATGGTGCCTTGCGCTCCTTCACACAAGATGCTCTTGCCTTGCTTGAGCAGCTTGTTGATTTCATATTCCGAATCGACTATCTGGAACTGCTTCATGTACTCAATGCCTTCCATCCACACTTTCTCCACCTCGTCGATGTTGAAGTCGGTGTAGTTGAGCGACTTGAGGATAGCCAGGTGGCGCTCCTTGTGGGCGTTATATTTTTCGGTGAAATGGTCGAAAATGTCGCCGACGCGGAGTCCGTTTCGTGAAATCTTGTCGGTGTAGGTCGGTCCTATTCCCTTTCCGGTTGTTCCCACCTTGCTCTTACCCTTAGCAGCCTCGTATGCGGCGTCGAGCACCCGGTGTGTGGGCATGATGAGGTGGGCCTTCTTTGAGATGTGAAGACGGGAACGAAGGTCGTGTCCGCTTTTCTCCAGGTCCTTGGCTTCCTGCATGAAGAGGTCGGGAGCGAGCACCACGCCGTTGCCGATGATGTTCACCTTTCCGCCTTGGAAGATGCCCGACGGAATGCTTCGCAACACATATTTCTCACCTTCGAACTCGAGTGTGTGGCCAGCATTGGGACCTCCCTGGAAGCGGGCTACCACGTCGTATTTGGGTGTTAACACGTCGACTACCTTTCCCTTACCTTCATCGCCCCACTGCAATCCAAGCAGGACGTCAACTTTTCCTTTGTTCATTTTTTATTATTGTTGTTGTTCTTTTTGTTCTTTTTCTTCATTCGCGTCATCTTGGCCTGACAAGTGCTGCACACGCCATGAATGTAGAGCGAGAAATTGTCTCTTCTGAACCTCCTGAGCTTTGTTTCCTCCACGGCCTTGGTGATGAGCGGCGAGCGTACCACGGTGATGTTTCCGCAGACGGTGCACACCTGGCAACACCTGTTTTCATTACCGAACGTGGCCTCATAGAACGTGCCGTTTGGAAGCTTGTGGAGAAAGACGAAGTGTAGCTGCTGGAAGAGTTTCAAGACGTTGTATAAGGTGGTGCGACTCACGTGGAAATTCCTGTTTTCGAGTGAATCGCCGAGCTCGGCCATGCTGAAGAAGGAGGGCAACGTGAGGATGGCCTCGAGAACGGCGAAGCGCTCTGGGGTCTTCCTGAGGTTGTTGAGTTCAAGATACTCGGAAAGCTGTTGCATAACAGCTGCCTTGAGGTTTTCTTTCATTGCCTTCTTTACATAAAACCGTGCAAAGTTAGCAATTATTATCAAGAAAACGCCACAAAAGTTTTAAAAAAGTTCTAAATCGGTGTTTTTCATTGCTTTCGCAGCTATTTCCCTATGCAATTCGCTCAGCTGGGCGAATCTCATGATGCTATTCGTGGCGGCTCGGCGCACCCGGAAGGAGCCGTCGGTCAATGCGCATTGCACCTGGTCGATGTATTCGGCTATCCTCCGTTCATCGGGTTCGAATCCATTCATGAAGAGTCTTCCCATCAGGAGGAAACCGCTCATCTGCTCTATGTCGCGCCCTGAGGCCATCCATCGGAAGGCGAGCACGGGAGCGAACGGCAGGTACTGGTAGAGGTTGAACACGGCTTGCTCGGCCGTTTCCTGCTCTTCGGTCTGCTCCATCCATAGCTCCACCATATCGGCTTCCATCCGCTGGCGAGGCATCAGCATGGTGGCCAGAATCTTGCACTCGCGAATGTTTTCCTTCCAGAGTCCGATGGCGAGGTCGTAGTTTTCACCGATTTCATCGGCTTTTCTACGCAGGTCCATGATGCTCGCTCCCCAGTTCAGATGGTAGCCCACCCCCTTGTCTCTCATGGAGCGAAGGGTCTCGCCGTTCATCATCTGGCGGAACCCCTGCTTGATTTCCTTGATCTTCTCTCGTGTCTGCTCTTCCATGTGTCAGATAAGGGTGCTGTAGTCGCGACTATATCGGAGCATCTGCTCGGTGTAGCCTTCGGAATAGTCGGCTTTCACGTCGATGATGCGCCCTTGTTCGTCGACGACGGGTTTCAGAATGGGGTTGACGAATCCCTTGTAGGGTGCCAGCTGGAGCTTCTCGTATCGGCTGAGCACTTCCTGATGGAGACTTGGGTCAACGCTCACGCCATATTGCTCCACCATGTCGTGTGCGGCCTGATAGTCGCCTTCGCTCTTGATGCGCTGAACCTCGGCCAACAGTTCGGCAATGTGCTCGCGGAGCCTTCCATAGTCGTTGATGCGCACATAGGTTTTTCCGTCTACGACCGGCATCTCGACGACGTTCTCCTTGCTTCCTCTTTCCATGCACCAATGGCAGATGAGGGCGCGGTTGCGCATGTGTGCCTCTTCTATCTGATGTCCTGGCTTGATTCTCGTCAGCTGGGTCATCAGACCGTTCATGAAATAGGTGTAGTACTGGCTTTTATAGGCGGTTTCATCGGGAACAAGGCCAAGGTCGACGAGCTTTCGGTCGGCGATGTAGTAGAGCCCATAGAGGTCGGCCCTTGCCTCTTCGATGATGTCGGCGTAGGCTTTCAGGGCATCGGGCGACACGCCTTCGAGCAGCTGACCACTACCGTGGCCGAGGCACTCGTGGAGGTCGGTGTGGAGCTCGTCGCAGATGTCGCCGTAGGCATCAATGCAGTCGAGCGTTTCCTGGTCGATGACGAACTCGTCGTTGAACCCGTTGCCCTTTGCGGCGCATTTGTAGGCCTCGGTGATGTTTCCAATGGTTACGCTCTTGCTTCCGTGCTCGGCTCTTATCCAGTCGGCGTTGGGCAGGTTGATGCCGATGGCCGTTGAGGGGTATTCGTCGCCGCCAAGCATGGCTGCGCAGATGACCTTTGCCGACACCCCTTTCACCTCTTTCTTCTTGAACCGCGGGTCAACGGGCGAGTGGTCTTCAAACCACTGGGCATTGTCGCTGATGAGCTCGGTGCGTTTCGTCGCCTCCGGGTCTTTGTATTCCACGATGCCTTCCCACGAGCCCTTCACCCCTAAGGGGTCGCCATACACCTCGATGAATCCGTTGATGAAGTCGACCACCGAGGAATGCTCGTTCACCCATTCAATGCAATATTCATTGAAGATGGTCAAGTCGCCTGTGCAATAATACTTTATGAGCGTCTTGATGAATTGTCTCTGCTGATCGTTCTCGGCCACGTCGGCGGCTTTCTCCAGACAGGCGGTGATTCGTGAAATGGCATTGCCGTAGAGTCCGTCCTCCTTCCACACCACCTCGCTCACGTGTCCGTTCTCGGCTATGAGCTTGGAGTTGAGCCCGAACGAAATGGGGTGCTGCTTGTCGGCCCACGTGTTCTTCATGTCCTCATAGAACGCTTCGGCCTCCTGCTGGGTGAGCCCATCGTAGAAATTGCATGCTGAGGTGGCTATCAGGTCGTCGCCGGCGGTCTTGTTGATGCGCCTGGGCAGCACATCGGGCTGGAACATCACGGGACAGATTTCTGAGCAGAGGTCTTCCACGGTGGTGTGTGGCGCCAATGGCAGTGCACTTGTCGGCACATCGGCCAGGGCTTGCCTGAAATAGCTCTCGGTGAAGGCGGGACGGAACTTCTCGTAGCCATAGTGATGGTAGATGCCGCTTGAGAACCACACCTGCCGGAGGTAGGTCTCGAGGGCCTTGAACGGCTCTGCCCGTCGGTCGCCTTTATAATAGAGGTATATGGCTTCGAGCGTCTTTCTGATGCGCAGGTTGTACTTGCCAAACTGGTCGAAGGTGATGTCGCGCCCCCAAAGGGTGGCCTCCGACAAATGCCAGACGAGCTCTTTCTGCCTTGGCGTCAGGTTGTCGAAACCGTTGAGACGGTATCTGAGAACCTGTATGTCGGCGAAGCGCTCGTCTACGTATTGAAAACCATCGACCGTTGTTCTGTTCATGTTCTAATTGATTAAAGTTTCGCATTCGCTCAACTTCTTGGAGTTCAGGAGTTCAGGAGTTACAGGAGTTCAGACGATAGTGCTGAAGGCTCTCTTTGCGTCAG
>OCTW011603729.1_pt1 | contig 18582 bp, 11 predicted proteins | sample 1539671 | NCBI WGS metagenome assembly OCTW01 (sample SAMN02144230, study PRJEB22623) | gut metagenome | biome: sheep rumen | host: Ovis aries | place: New Zealand
CCCCGACGGATCCAAATGAAACCCGGCTGCCCCCGCTCACCGAGGCTGAACTGGATTACCTTGCCCCCGCCGTGCGCGCACAGGCTCCCGTTCATTTCTTCGCCCCGCCGGAAATTCCGCAGCTCAAGGACGTTGCCGACGGGAAGATCACCCTGGACGCTTTTGTCGCGCAGCTCCCGGAAGAGGATCTGTGCCACCTTCTGGGCGGACAGCCCAATACCGGTGCCGCCAACACCTTCGGATACGGCAACAACAAAACCTACGGCATCCCCAACATCATGACTGCCGACGGCCCTGCAGGCGTCCGTTTCTGGCCGGAAACCGGGCTCAAAACCACCGCATTCCCCTGTGCGACCCTTCTGGCCTGCACCTGGGATCCGCAGATCTGCTATGACATTGGCCGGGCCGGTGCCCTGGAGGCTAAGGAAAACAACATCGGCGCCTGGCTCACGCCCGCCGTATGCATTCACCGCAGCCCCCTGTGCGGCCGCAACTTCGAGTATTTCTCGGAGGATCCTCTGCTCACCGGCCTTCAGGCCAGCGCCCTTGTAAAAGGCATCCAGAGTGAGCATATTGCCGCCACGCCCAAGCACTTTGCCCTCAACAACAAGGAAAGCAACCGCAAGGAAAGCGATTCCCGCGTTTCAGAGCGTGCCATCCGCGAAATCTATCTGCGCCAGTTCGAAATCATCGTAAAGCAGTCCCACCCCTGGTCCATCATGTCCAGCTACAATATCATCAACGGACAGCGTGCTTCTGAAAACGCGGACATGCTCACGGGCATCCTGCGTCAGGAATGGGGCTTCCAGGGCATGGTCACCACAGACTGGTGGAATGACGCAGAGCAGTATAAAGAAGTAGCTGCCGGAAATGACATGAAAATGGGGCGCGGATATCCGGAACGCCTTCTAGATGCCCTGCACGCCGGTTATATTTCCCGTCAGGAACTGGAAAACGCTGCAAAGCATGTCCTTACCCTGATTCTCAATATCGACTGAACCCTCTCCCTGCCCGACATTTCCCTGTTCCGGTCAGAGAAACAAAAACCAACAAAAAAAGTGAGGACACCCGTCCTCACTTTTTTGTTTACTCCTCAGGTTTTGCGCCGATCGTCGCCTTGATGCGGCGTACGCCGGCAGAAGAAGATTCTTCCTTCATGATCTTGAAGCTGACCAGTTCACCGGTATGGTTGGCATGCGGTCCGCCGCAGATTTCCTTGGAGTAGGGTCCCATGGTGTACATGCGGACTTTCTCTCCGTATTTGCTTTCAAACAGGCCGATAGCCCCTTCCGCCTTTGCCTCGGCAACGGTGGTTTCCTTCATCTCAATCGGAACATCCGCCTGGATCCATTCGTTGACCAGGTCCTGGACTTCGGCAATCTCTTCCTTGGTCATCTTGCGTCCGAAGGTGAAGTCGAAACGCAGGCGCTCTGCGGTGATATTGGATCCCTTCTGGGCAACTTCCGGTCCCAGGACTTTCCGAAGCGCTGCATGAAGCAGATGGGTCGCCGTATGCAGACGGGTCGTCTGGACGCTGTGGTCGGCCAGGCCGCCCTTGAAGCGCTGCTCAGCGCCCGCATGAGAGTTCTTCTGGTGCTCCTCAAAGCGTTTGGTAAAGCCTTCCTCATCAATGGTCAGACCCTTTTCGGCAGCCAGCTCACGGGTCATTTCGATCGGGAAGCCAAAGGTCGTATACAGGTCAAAGGCCGTCTGTCCGTCAATCACCTTGCTCTCGCCAAGCCGGTTCACAGCCTTCTCGAATTCACGCTCGCCCTGGCGCAGCGTCTTGGCAAAACGGGTTTCTTCCAGCTTGAACTGCTCCAGCACAAAGGCCTCATTGGTGGACAGCTCCGGATAAACCTCCGCGTACTGGTTGATGATCACCTTGGCCAGTTCGCAGGTGAAGCCTTCCGGCATGCCCAGTTCCATTCCATAGCGGACAGCGCGGCGGATCAGGCGGCGCAGCACGTAGCCCTGGTCCACATTGCTGGGAGAGACACCGCGGGGATCGCCCATGATGAAGGTGGCCGTGCGGATGTGGTCCGCAATGATGCGGAAAGCACGGGTGATGCTCTCGCTGTCATCGTACTGCTTGCCGGACAGCTCTGCGATCTTGGCAATAATGCCGGTAAAGGCGTCTGTCTCATAGACCGTCTTGACCCCGTTCAGGGTGCAGATGGTGCGCTCCAGGCCCATGCCCGTATCCACGTTCTTCTTGGCCAGCGGGACATACTGTCCGTCAGCCGTCTTGTTATACTGCATGAATACGTCGTTCCAGATCTCCAGGAAGCGTCCGCAGTCGCAGGCCGGGCTGCAGTTGGGGCCGCAGGGCGGCTGATCCTTGATGATGAACATCTCCGTGTCCGGGCCGCAGGGTCCGGTCTGGCCGGCAGGTCCCCACCAGTTGTGCTTCCGGTTCAGGAAATAGATGTTTTCCGGCTTTACGCCGTTCTCCATCCAGTATCCGGCCGCTTCCTCATCCCTGGGGATGTCGCCTTCACCCTCGAAAACCGTGAACGCTAGCTTGTCCTTGTCCAGGCCAAGATACTCCGGACTGGTCAGGAACTCCCAGCTCCAGGCGATCATTTCCTTCTTGAAATAATCTCCCAGGGACCAGTTCCCCAGCATCTCAAAGAAGGTAAGGTGGGAAGAATCTCCGACCTCATCGATATCGCCGGTCCGGATGCACTTCTGCACATCGGTAAGGCGCGTGCCGGCGGGGTGCTTGGATCCCATCAGGTAAGGAACCAGAGGATGCATGCCCGCTGTGGTAAACAGGACGGTCGGGTCATTCTCAGGAATGACAGAGGCACTTGGAATCACTGCATGGCCTTTGCTCTTGAAGAAATTGAGCCACATCGCACGCAGTTCGCCGCTTGTCTTGGGTTTCATGTTTTGTCTCCTTTACAGCCAAAAATAAAAGCGCCTGCCGCCCGGGGACGAACAGACGCTGATTCGCGGTACCACTCCGGTTGGCATCCTAGGATGCCCACTCAGTTCCCGTAACGCAGGAGTGCGTCCGGCTCCTCGCCGGAAGGCTCCCCGGACGGCCGCAGCAGCTGAACAGTACCGGCTTCCACCATCCCCGGCTCGCTGTCCTGTCAGAATTGCCGCTATTTCCGAGTCATTGCCCAAAGTGCCGTTATTATAGTGAATCCGCGTGGATTCTGTCAAGAAGAAAAGAGGGAGCAGCTGGGGGAGCTGCTCCCAATAAAGAGGGGGTTGGGGGTAAGTTCAGTGATCCCCGGGGGATCTTACTTCAGCGTAGTCAGAGTCTTGCCTGCAGCTAAGACCATGGAACGCGCCGTGTTCAGTGCTGTCACCGCGTAAGAGCTTACAACCTTTGTTCCGCTTGTCGTGGAGTTCAGGAAGTGGATACAGAACTGACCGGGGAAGTTGTTGCTTGTAATATCCTGCGTGCCGTGCGGCGTGCCATAGACCGAGCAGATGATCTGCCGGTTGTCCTTGGTCACGATGAGCATCGGGCGGCGCAGATAGCTGATGCTGGATGCAGAGGATACGCCCCACAGGTCACACATCTTGCTGGTGTCAGTCGAAGTCAGCGGCTCTACATCCAGGTGATTGCCGGCGGACTGAACATGGATATTGATCTTCCTGCCTGTTCCGAGGTCGATCAGGTAGCAGTCGTTGTTCTTCGGCACAAACCCGAGCGTACTGAATAATCCGGAGTGTGCTTTTGCATTGAACCAGTCCAGATCATACACTGTACTGTTGAAGGAGACGCTGGAGGAGCCGCCGCCACCGCCGCCACCGCCACCGCCGGACAGTGCATTCTGCAGAGCCGCGATCGTCTTGGAGCCCGCGATTCCGTCTGCAGTCAGTCCCTTGGCATACTGGAAGTCCTTGACCGCATCTTCCGTCTGCCCGCCGTAATGTCCGGTGATGCTGCCGGTGTAGTAGCCCAGGGTCGTCAGTGCACTCTGGATCCAGGAGACCATGTCTCCGGTATCGCCGTATTTATAGCTTCCGGTTCCGCTGGAGCCGTTGTAATACTCTCCGATGTCGCTGTCGCTGATGCGCTGCACATAGCCGGAGTTGATGTAATAGCCATTGAGCAGATGATACCAGCCGCCGCTGACGCCTACATAGTAGAAGGTATCTCCATAGTAGGCACGGTATGCAATCTCATAATCCATTCCCGGGCCTTCGCGGACAGCCACGTTGTCCGAGGTCACCTTGATCATGCCGTCGATTTCATCGTCGGATGTGGTGGAATTTCCACCGGTGCTGGCCTTGTAATCCGCGTAGGAGATGATGGTTCCCATCGCCGCCCGGACATAGCCTTTATAATTGTACCCATCCTGGCTGATGGTTCCGTGATACCAGGTCACTCCATTGACCGTCTTCTGCTCGTCAACCTTCATGAGCGCGCCGGTCTGAATGGTGATGACGCCCTTGCTGGACATATCCGCCTTCTCACGCAGGACCACGTTGGTATGCGTAATTCTGGCATAGGTGGTAACCTTGCTCGTAGAATTCTTGCCGGAAGAGCTGGAACCGCTGTTATTGGACGGATTGATGCTGGAACCGGCCTTGGAGTTGATCAGCGCAATGGTCTTCGGACCGGCTACACCGTCGATGGTCAGGTCATTGTCTTCCTGGAAGACCTTTACTGCCTTTGTCGTCAGAGAGCCGAAGTGGCCGGTAACCTCGCCATAGTAGTAGCCCAGTTTATTCAGTGCGTTCTGAAGTGCGGTAACCTGCGTTCCGCTGTCGCCCTCACGCAGGCTGATGCCGCCGGAAACCGTGGTGCCGCCGGAAGTTCCGGTAGCACTGGCAATCGCCTTCTGGATGGTCGGGCTTGCTGTGCCGGTCTGGGCATAGCCTTTGGCCTTCTGGAACTTGCGTACGGCTTCAGCGGTCTTGCTGCCGTAGTGGCCGGTAATGTCTCCGGTATAATAACCCAAGGTAGCCAGATTGGCCTGCAGGCTGCGGACAGCCGCGCCTGTGGAATCGATGGTCAGCGTCGAACTGCTTGTCGTGCTCGATGAGCCCGTGCTGGCAGTGCTGGTAGAAACATTCTTTGCTGCATTGTTCAGAGCATTCAGCGTAGCGGTGCCCGCGACGCCGTCCGGTGTCAGGTTGTATTTGCTCTGGAATGCCTTTACGGCATCCCTTGTCTTATCTCCGAAGTGGCCTGTAATCTCGCCGCTGTAAAGGCCAAGCGCCTTCAGTTTGGTCTGAAGCGCCGTTACCTGGCTGCCTTCGCTGTTCAGCTGCAGGATGCCGGAGGTAGAAAGGGCTGTCGTTCCGGCACTTGACGCCGTTACGCCTTTCTTGGCCATCGCGTTTTTAATGGCGTTCAGAGTGGTCGTTCCGGCCACGCCGTCCTGGGTGATGCCGTAAGCCTTCTGGAAGGCCTTTACCGCTGTTTCGGTCTTGGCGCCGAAATTGCCGGTAATATCTGCCCAGTAATATCCCAGAGCCGTCAGATTCTGCTGGAGTTCACGCACAGCCGTGCCGGAGCTCCCCAGTCCCAGGCCCGCCGTTGTGCTCGAAGAAGTATTTTTAACTGTCGTGCCGGAATAGACACTGTTCAGTTTGGCGATCGTGTCGGCTCCGAGAACGCCGTCCTGAGTGAGGCCGTAGCGCTTCTGGAATTCCTTGATCGCAGCGGTTGTCTTTGACCCTACGTTGCCGGTCACTTCGCCGGAATAGATGCCCATGTTTTTAAGCTTCGCCTGGGCGTCCTTCACCGCATCCGCAGAAACGGTGGTGGCAGAGGAAGACGAGGAAGAGGAAGAACTGCCGCCCGCGGCATCTCTCAGTCTCTTCATGGTCTCCGGGCCGGCTACGCCGTCCTGAGACAGTCCCTTGCGCTTCTGGAATTCCTTAATGGCTGCTGTTGTCTTTGCACCGGCGTTTCCGGTGATTTCTCCACCGTAAATTCCCAGTTTCTTAAGCAGCGTCTGGGCCTCACGGATCGTATCCGCGCTGACCCCGGAATCAGAATTGGCCTGTGCTGCGGCGCGCTCCTTGGCGGTCCATGCACCTGCCACCTTGGACGGCAGCTTGCCGTCGCTGACATTATAAGTGCTCTTGGCCTGCGTTGCGCTCAACACACGCACATAGGTTTCCCGTCCGTCCGTCTGGGCAACCCATCCGGTCAGCTTTGTTCCCTCATGGCCGATATAGTTTACCTGAATCCAGGTAACGCCATTGCTTTCCTTGCTCTGCAGAATATAAACGCAGCGATCCTTTACGATATTATCGATGGTCGTTGCGCTTGAACTGGCCGCGTCCCGCACGCGAATGCGGTCCTTGGTTGTTCCGTAAACCTTGCTGTATGTGGCTGCAAAGGCAGGCACAGCAAAAGCTACGCTCAGCAGCACGCAAAGGAGCATCGTAAAGGCGACGTTTCTTCTTGTCCTGCTTTTCATCATAATGTATCCCCTCTTTCGCAACTGGTTTTCCAGTCCATGCAGGATGCGGGATCGCATAGTTTCCCACGCCCTGCATTGAATTTGTTACAATTCTATTACGGATTTGTGACGCTGTCAACCTAATTATGAAGAAAATGTTAAGAAAAATTAATTTTCTGTAACATTTTCTCGGAAATCCTCCCCTTTTTCCCTGCTGCGTCCATAATAAAAACGGTTCCGAGGCCTTGATTTATCCTCAGAACCGTTCGAAATTATGAATTTTTTATGAAGCTGTTAACATTTTGTTAACATTTAGGAGGCCTGTTCTTTCTTTCCTTCCGTCAGCTGCAGCCTGCTTCTGGGCACAAATGCGGAGAAAACGGTATTCCCATCCTGAGAATCCAGGGTGATTTCCCCGCCCATCTCTGAAACAAGCCGCTTTACAATATACAGGCCCATGCCATGTCCCTGCTGTTTCGTCGTAATCCCCGCTTCAAAAAGGCGCTCCTGTATGTGCTTCGGAATAGCCGGCCCGTTATTGCGCACGGAGAAAAACCAGGTTCCAGCGTCCTCTCCTGTAACCAGTTCGACCCTGGGTGCCTCCCCTCCTTTGGCGGAAGCCTCCTGCGCCGCATCCATGGCATTGTCGATCAGGTTGGCCAGGACCCGGCAGATTTCCCACGTCGGCATTCCGGGGTCTTCCCACTTTCCGCCGATATTGAGCACAAAGTCGATGCCCCTGTCCTTGGCCTGCTCCATCTTTGCCTGCAGAAGCGCATTGACAGCAGGGCTGCCCGTCCTGAGGCTCCGGCTCACGCGATGCATATCTGCATACAGCTCGTCGATATAATGAAGCGCCTCCTGCGGCTCTTCCATTTCAATCAGGCTGTAAATGACCTGGATATGGTTTAGGAAGTCATGCCTCTGCGCCCGCATTTCCCGGTTGAGCGCTTCCATCTGCATATAGCTTTCCATCAGGGCCTGTTCCCGCTGCAGGGCATTCAGGCTGTCCAGTCCCGCCAGAATGTCCCGCAGCGCACCCCATCCGACGATGGAGAAGCAGACCAGGGCCGTGCTCCTGGCCAGGGTGGTTTCCACCTGTCCGCCGATCATCCTCATGACCAGAAAGACCATGACCAGGGCAGCGGCGATTTCCAGAAGGTTGGTGACGATCTGCAGAACAGCTATCCTCTGTGCCCTGCCCTTGTCCTGTCCCGGCATCCTGGGCTGTTCTATCCGCATTCATCCTCACCTTCCTTCAAAAAAGGAGTCATGCCAGGCATGACCCCGTAAAAAAATCCTTTTATGCGTGGAGCGTTTCCGGATAAACCCCGTCCGCATGCAGCTTGCGCAGCGCTTCCTGGACAATCGGCTTGTCTTCCTTATAAGTAACCCCGAACCAGACCGCATCCGTATGGAGCATCGGAACGGAAAGCTTTCCTTCGTGCATGAACTGGTCCACTGCAGAAGGCAGCAGGCATTCCGCCTTGATGGCGTCCGGCGCCAGATTGTGCAGGAAATCTTCGAAGTATCTCTGAAGCTCTCCGAAGATCCAGGGCGTAAAGCCCCAGAAGTTCATGGATACCGGTGCCAGGGGATCCAGCAGGACGCCCGGCTCGCCGCCTTCGATATCCCGGATTTCTCCGTTGGGGAACTGCTTGATCTTGTAGGTCTCCACTACCTTGGAAAGCTTTCCGTCTTCCACGGAGCACACGCCGCGCGTCACCGTTCCGTTCTTGGACACCGTGTTGCGCAGCTGATAGCCGACAATCAGGCCCTCGCCTTCAGGCTTAATGGTCTGCAGGCGCTCATAAATGGTGGAGTATGCGGAAACACCGTAATAGTCATCTGCATTGATGACCGCAAACGGCTGATCGATCTTGTCGCGGGCAACCAGGACCGCATGCACGGTTCCGAAGGGCTTTGTGCGCTCCTCCGGGATTTTATAGAAGTCCGGAACGCTGGAGAAATCCTGGAAAGCGTAATCCACTTTCACCTTCTTGGCAATCCGGTCGCCGCAGATGCCTGCCACCAGCTCCTGCATGCCCGGCTTGATGACAAAAACCACCTTATCAAATCCGGCACGGATAGCATCGTAAATGGAATACTCCATCAGGATCTCATTGTTCGGTCCAAGTCCGTCAACCTGTTTGTTGCCGCCGTAACGGGATCCCATGCCGGCAGCCATAATCAAAAGCGTAGCACCCATTGTAATTCCTCCTATAATAAGGTTGTTGCTCCATTATACCTGATCTTCCAGTCCCCTTCAAGGCAGGAAGGCTCAGGAGAGTTTTGCCATTTCCACCGCGATGCGGCTTGCAGCCCTTGCATTGTTGAACGCCAGCTGGATATTGGTCTTCAGGCTGTCTCCGCCGGTTTCCGCAACGATATGGGCGAGCATGAACGGCGTAATATCCTTCCCCTTCACGCCGGCTTCTTCCGCCTGAGCCAGAACCTTGTCAATAATCCGGCTCATTTCATCAAAGTCCATGGCATATTCATCCGGAACCGGGTTGCCGATCAGGATGCCGCCGTTCAGTCCCAGATCCCACTTGGCCTTGATGATGGCAGCCGCATCCGCGGGCGTCTTTGCATTATAGTCCACACCGAAGCCGCTCCTGCTGCAGTAGAATGCCGGGAAGTCCGACGTTCCCAGTCCCAGTACGGGAACGCCCATGGTCTCCAGATATTCCAATGTCCTTCCGATATCCAGGATCATCTTTGCGCCGGCACAGACTACGGCCACCGGAGTATGGGCCAGCTCCTGCAGGTCTGCGGAAATGTCCATGGTTACCTCGCCCCCGCGGTGCACGCCGCCTATGCCGCCGGTGGCAAAAAGGCGAATCCCCGCTTTTTCCGCCAGGATCATGGTCGTAGCCACCGTCGTGGCGCCTGTCAGCTTTTCCGCGACAACAATGGGCAGGTCGCGCCGGCTCACTTTGCGCACATCCTTGGCTTCGCACATGCGCTCCAGCTCCGACGGGGTAAGGCCGGCCTTCAGGCGTCCGTCAATGACGGCCATCGTGGCAGGCACCGCGCCTTCTGCGCGGATGATCTTTTCAACGTCCGCAGCAAATCCGAGGTTCTGCGGATAAGGCATTCCATGGCTGAGGATGGTGCTCTCCAAAGCCACCACCGGGCGTCCTTCCGCGACCGCATCGCGGATCTCTTCTGTGATGTCCATGTACGTGCTCAGTTCTTTCATATTAAATATCCTTTCATGATTTCTTCCAGTTTTTGAGGCGACATTTCAGGATTGATGGTATCTTCTGAGGCAATGGCGCACATCCCCGCCGCCATAGCGGCATAGAGGACCCGCTCAGCATCCCATCCCTGGCGCGTCGCATAGATAATGCCCGCCATGGAGGCATCCCCGGCGCCGGTGGCGTTGACCAGATGCGGATAGGGCCTGCTCCTGCGCAGCAGTCCTCCTTCCGGGCCGCGGTAGTACATGCCTTCGCTGCCGAGGCTCACAAAGACCCGCTGCACGCCCAGTCCCCTCAGTCGGTCGCAGGCCATGGCCAGCTCCGCTTCCGTCGCGCACGGGCAGTCCGTAAGCGCCTCCAGCTCCATCCGGTTGGGCTTCACAGTATGAAACCTTCCGATGTACGGCCGAAGCTCCCTGGCCCATGCGGTTGAAACCGGGTCCAGATAAAGCGGCCTGTCGCACAGGCGTGCCAGGGCATCCAGCGTTCTGCCGGAAAGGTTTCCGTCGCAGACCACCAGCTCTGCCTGATTGAGCACCGTCCTGTTTTCCTCCACCAGGCGCTCGTCCAGGTGTTTGATGATGCTCATGTCGCTCATGGCCACCAGCATATCCCCGTCTGAATCCATAAGGGAAATGTAGCTGGACGTGCGCGCCTCCTCCATCATCCGGACATGGTCCATATTGATACCCAGGGCACGACATCCTTCCATCAGCGTCCGTCCATTGGGATCGTTTCCAACCACGCTGACCAGAGAAACCTTCTCCCCCAGGCGGACAAGATTTTCACAGATATTCCGGCAGACGCCGCCCATGGACATATGCAGGTGTCCCGGGTTGGAGTCCCGCATGACAAGCGGTGCATCGCTCCTGCCGTGAATGTCCATATTCGCGCCGCCGATTCCGGCTATATACTCCATCTCATTTCCTCCCAGCAATCCTTTATTTTAGCCTTTTTGGAGGGAGGATGCAACCTTGTTTCTGCATTTCAGAAATGGTATACTGCAACAGCATCTGCATTCCGGGGCGGAACCTTTTCCGTCTGCCTTCCCTGCGCGCCGGCAGGGAGCCTGTCTGCAGTGCTTCCTATATAATATAGAAACGAATCAGAAACCACGCCCGGTCCCCGGCCGGGTTTAAAAGGAGCGGTTATGTCCGAATTATTTACCCTGAAAGTCACCTCCGGCGGAGAGCCGGATACCCTTGAAAAAGCCCTTTCCATGCTGCCGCCCACAGGCAGGGCCCGCATCCTCCTGTCGCCCGGAACCTGGGTGGAAAAAGTCGTCATCACACGGCCGGATACCATCCTGGAAGGCGCGGGGCCCGATAAAACAGTCCTGACCTGGGACGACTGTGCCACCGCCCCGTATGCCCCGGGTGAAACCGCGGGAACGTTCCGCACCGCCACGCTGCGCGTCGCGGCGGACCGGGTCACACTCCGGCGCCTGCGGGTTGAAAATGCCGCATGGCCCAGGGAAACCTGCCATCAGGCCATTGCCCTGTACGTAAACGGGGACCAGTTCCTGTGCGAAAACTGCCGGCTGGACGGGTACCAGGATACCCTTTTTCTCTCCCCTCTGCCGCCTTTTGAAATTGAACCGAACGGATTCCGCGGCCCGGACAAGGACCTGCCGCGCCGCCCGCAGCGCCATCTTTTCCGCCGCTGCAGCATTTCCGGTGATATTGATTTCATCTTCGGGGGAAGCGCAGCCTTCTTCGACAGCTGCGAACTGATCAGCCGGGACGGGCGAAAAGACCGGCACGACCCCTTCGTCGGCTTCTGCGCCGCCCCCAGCACCCCGAAGGGACAGGAAATGGGCTTTGTCTTCTATCACTGCCGCTTTCTGTCCGACCGCATTCCCAAGGGCAGCGTCTATCTGGCCCGCCCCTGGCGGGACGATGCCAAAGCCGCCTTTATCCAGTGCGGTCTGGATGAGCATATCAATCCGCTCTGGTTTCACGACTGGGACAAGCCGCAGGCGAGAGAAAGCGCCGTATTTGCCGTCTATCAGCTCTGGGGCCCGGGCATCCTGGGCGAGCACTGCAGCTTTGCACGCGTCCTGAACGCTGAAGAAGCCGAGCACTACTCTCTGGAATGCTTCGAACGCTTTCCCCTTCCCGAATAAAACAAGCAAGGACTGCCGCAGGGCAGTCCTTTTTGCCGTCCTTATGCATTTTTCTTCTGGAAGGCCAGGGCAGCGGCCACAAACTCCCGGAACAGCGGGTGCGGACAATTGGGCCTGCTTTTGAATTCCGGGTGGAACTGCACCCCTACATACCAGGGATGGTCCGGCACTTCCACAATTTCCACCAGGTTCCTCTGCGGATTGACCCCGGCTACCCTGAGCCCTGCTTCTTCCAGCTTCTCCCGGAACAGGTCATTGAATTCATACCGGTGGCGGTGACGCTCGTGTATTTCCACTTTGCCATAGGCAAGATGCGAACGCGTTCCCTCCACAAGACGGCAGGGATAGCTTCCCAGGCGCATGGTTCCGCCTTTTTCTTCCACATTCTGCTGATCCGGCATGAGGTCAATGACGGGATACGGCGTTCCCGCATCCACTTCACTTGTGTTGGCCCCTGTCAGCCCGGCTGCGTGCCTTGCAAACTCGACCACCGCCATCTGCATGCCCAGGCAGATTCCAAAGAAGGGAACCTGCTTTTCCCGGGCATACTGACAGGCTGCGATCTTCCCTTCCAGGCCCCGGTTTCCGAACCCGCCCGGAACCAGGATGCCGTCGCATCCCTCAAAAAGCGCTGCGGCATTTTCGGCCGTTACCGTTTCTGCTGCCACCCAGTTGATTCTGACCCGGGTATGGGCCGCAATTCCGCCATGTCCCAGCGCCTCGCACACGGACAGATAGGCATCCGGAAGCTCTACGTATTTCCCGACGATCGCAATAGAGACCGTCTCCTGCGGCAGAAGGATCCTTTCCACCATTTCTTTCCAGGCGCTCATATCCGGTTCCCTGGTCCGGATACCCAGCAGGTGGCATATGGCCTCGTCCATTCCCTCTTCATGAAGCAGGAGCGGCACTTCATAAATGCTTCTGGCTGTACGGTTCTCAAAAACGCAGTCCGGGGCTACGCTGCAGAACAGAGCGATCTTGCTGCGGACCTCCCGCGGAATCGGTTTTTCACAGCGGCAGATGATCACATCCGGCTGAATCCCCAGTCCCGTCAGCTCCTTGACGGAATGCTGCGTGGGTTTGGTTTTCAGCTCTCCGGCCGCCTGAAGATAGGGAATCAGCGTCACGTGAATATACAGGACATTTTCCCTGCCCACTTCCGTGCGCAGCTGCCTTGCGGCTTCCAGAAACGGCAGGGATTCAATGTCTCCCACCGTGCCCCCGATTTCCGTTATGACTACATCCGGCGGGTTCTCTCCCCGGGATACCAGCAGCATGCGCCGCTTGATTTCATTGGTAATATGCGGGATCACCTGGATGGTGGCCCCCAGATACTCGCCGCGTCTTTCCCTTGAAATCACCGTCCAGTACACCCTGCCGGACGTCACATTGTTGTCCTGGGTCAGGCTCTCATCGATAAAGCGCTCATAATGCCCCAGGTCCAGGTCCGTTTCCGCCCCGTCATCCGTCACAAATACCTCCCCATGCTGATAGGGGTTCATCGTACCCGGATCCACATTGATATACGGATCAAATTTCTGAATGGAAACCCGGAGTCCCCGTTCCTTCAGAAGCCTTCCGAGAGAAGCCGCCGTGATTCCCTTTCCGAGGGAAGAGACCACCCCTCCGGTAACAAATATGAATTTCGTACGCATCCTGTCCTCCTCAGAATCACAATCGCGCTTATTTTAGCACGTATCGTCTCTGAATCCAATCCTAAAATGCAATTTATTTTAAAATATTATTCATTTATTTTAATTTTTAAATCATTTCAATTGTATTTATGACATTTATCATTTTACCATCTTCATTTTGAAAAGAGGTGGATAATTATGCCTGGTTCTTCCGTCTTCTTTTTGGGAAAGCGATCCGAATCCAAATTGATGCTTGCAACAATCCCCTTTTTGGGGTATGATTTCGGATGGATATTTTTAAACTGCTTCATTCGATTCTCGAATGTTTGAAAGGAGCACCAGATTCACATGAAAGCCAGACGTATTCTTCCGATCCTCTTGGCTGTCCTGCTGTGCATCAGCACCAGCGCAATGGCCGCCACCAGCGCCAAAGAGGCAGCCAAAAAGCCTGTCGTCAAGCTGAACGCTGCCGGCACCCTGGAGAGCGGACAGTATGAAGAAGTCAAAGTAAACGCCTCCGTTCCCGGGTTTTTAAAACTGGAAGTCACCAATGCCTTCGGCGGGACTGTTCTTACCCTGGCCGATAATGCAGAAGTGCACTCCGGGGACAACAGCTTTTCCTGGACAGCTTATCAGGAGGACGGCGAGCCTCTGGGCGAAGGGGATTACGGCTATGTTGCCACCCTCACCAGCCAGTTCGGCGTTGACAGCGATCCTGTAACCCGCGGGTTCAAGGTCGTTGCCCCGGAAGAAGAGGAGGATGACGGAGTTTCCTCCGCCCTGACCACGACAGCTTCCGCCGTCACCGGCAAAAATTCCACCTCCAGGACGAGCACCGGTTCAAGCTCATCCAACACAGCCGCTCTTCTGCCGGACGAGCCCGTTGCCTACAGCCGCAGCAGCAGCCAGGTCACCATCGGGGATGAAGGGCTTGAAATCGGCGTCGGCGTCGCAGATGTCTATCCGCAGAATGAGCTGACCTACTGGACCCTCCCCGGAACCCTCACCGATGCCGAAATCTGGCAGGCCCTCATTCATCCCATTACGGTTGTAAACCTGGACGAACAGGAATCCACCTATATCTATGATTCCGTATCCGACGGACACGCCAAACTGGGAACCATCACCGGCGCCTCTCAGGGCGTCAATGTCCTGGTTGAGCGTCAGGACGGCTGGTCCCTCGTTGAGGCTTACCGCAACGAAGACGGCGCGTTTGTCCGCGGCTACATCAAGTCCAACCGTCTCAAGGTTACCGAAGTCAATCAGACCTACGGCATCCTCATCGACAAGAATACCCAGACGCTTTACGTATACATGAACGGTCAGATGATCGGCTCCTGCATGGTCTGCACCGGAAAGCCCACCGTGGATGCTCTGAACCGCGAGACCCCTGCCGGCGAGTTCATTACCGTAATGCGCCGCGGCACGGTTGCCTACCTGAACCGCGGGTTCTCCAAGTACACCATCCGCATCAACAACACCGTTCATCTGCAGGAAATCCCCAGCACCAAGAAGAACGGAACGGACTTCTCCCTGCTTGAAGATTACCTCGGAACCAAGAGCACCCGCGGCACCATCTGCGTGCAGCATCTGGCTTCCAACTTCGGCGGCATCAACGCGGAATGGATCTGGGACATGACCGAAAACAACAAGCGCGTCAAGGTGCTGATCCTGGATGACAAGGATCGCGCCAGCGTTCCGATCGGCAACTGATTCCTATCTCGTATATACAGCAACACGGGACTGCAATGCAGTCCCGTGTTTTCATAATATGCTTTTTTCTGACAGCGCAGGGTCCTTACTCCATCTCCCAGGTGAAATTGGGATTCTCCTCTGCTGCGTCCCTCAGCACCCGCTGTACTTTTTCCATATACTGAGCCAGGTCCGTCCCGGCGCGGGGGGGCGCAATGCTCACGTGGGTCTGTGTCCCAATTTCCGTCAGCATGTCAAAGAGGGCATCCAGATTGCACCCGTACCAGTCCGGGAACCCCATCTCATGCCTCAGATAGATCTGAAAGGCCTCCCGTCCCGCAATATTGGTCAGGTCAAGCCGTATTTTTTTCATTTCAGCACCACCCTCTCAAAGCTTTTGAATTTATCCCGGGTCAGATAAATCAACCCGTCATTGGAAAAGACCAGGCGGTGATTTCCCCGCTTTCCGTCCTTCATATCCACATCGCACTCCTGCCAGGTCCGCCCCTTGGCCGCGGGCAGAAGGCCTTCCCGGTTCTGGAACACGCCCCCGCCTATGGCAAATTCCGGTGCGACTTCCCCCAGATTGTCCGCTTTGGCGCTGTACCCCAGATCCTTGGCATCCTCCAGGGAAATGTAATTGATCGGCAGCTCCGAAAAGGCATACAGATACGCGCTCACTTCTTCCCAGCCGGTATAGCACGCCCCATATTCCACCCTGGCATCGGTCCTGAGCACTTTTTCTGCCGGCGTCGGGCTCGGCTTCGGGGTTTTCGTCGGCTTCGGCGTCTTCGTTGCCTTGGCCTCAAGGGAAACCACAATTTCTTCAAAGGTGCTGTAGTGGTCCTCGGTATAGAAAATCAAACCGTCGTTGGAAAACAGAATGCGCTTGGGGCCGCGGGTGCGTCCCTTGTAATCGATATCGCATTCCTTCCAGGTCCTTCCTCTTGCTTCCGGAAGCTGCCCCTCGTAATTGCCGAAGCGGTCTCCTCCGATGCTCATCCGGTCTGTCACCTGCCACAGGTTGCCCCTGGAGGCTACCCATCCCAGATCCTGCGCTTCTCTTTTGGTCAGATAATTGGGCGGCAAATGCTCATACCTGGCCAGATAAACTGCCACCTCTTCCATGCTCTGATACGTCCCGTTTTCCTTTACGGGGTAATCAGCTGCATTCAGACGGATGACAGCCAGCGCTGAACTGGCAAGCAGCATAAATGCCAGCATAAGCACCGCGGATAGTCTTTTTTTCAATGCCTGCGCGCCTCCTCATTTTTCCAGCTTCAGGCCGTCCGGCAAAAAAGCACCAGTGCTTTTCCTGCAAGGCCTGCAAATGCAATAATACCAAGTTCTTTCCTGCCGGTCAAGGAACCTGCACGCCTTTCTCGTTTCCGTTTTTCTGCTTTTTCTGCTGCCCCGCCCGTCTTTTGCCCTCCGCCCTGCAAGCAGGGCGGACCCCTTTCTTCCGCTTGCAACCCTGTCCTCCAGCTGGTATAATGTCAGCAAGAAATTTGCCGGTTTCGCCGGTTAAGTGAGGTTTCCAGCGCATGTTCAGAAAATTGAAACAATTTATCCCTGCAGCCCTGGTGCTTGCCATGCTTTTAGGGCTTCTTTGTCCCGCCTTTTCTCTGGGTGAATCAGAGGCCCTCGTCACCGGCAGTATTCTGCGCACCGCAAAGCAGGCCAATATGCGCAAAAAGCCGGACACCGGATCCGATCTGGTAGAGCGCCTGGATCCCCACAGGGAGGTCCTGGTGCTCAATGTCATGCAGGTCGAAGATGAAACCTGGGCCCAGGTCCAGGCACAGAAGAGCAAGCGGCAGGGCTATATCCTGGCCTCCCTTCTGGAGCCCATTCCGACGCCCACGCCTACGCCGACGGCCACCCCGGTTCCTACCCCTTCCCCGGTTCCCACCCCCTCTCCGACGCCGACTCCGGATTACTCCAATGTCAGTTTTGATGAATCAGATCCCGCTGTACTGCGCACCGCCAAGGACTGCAACCTGCGCAAGGGCTCGGACAAGGGCAGCATGATTCTGGAAAAGCTTGCCCCGCACAGTGTCATCCGCGTTCTCAGCACCGACGGCATCTGGTCCTATATCAAGGTAAAGCGCAGCGGCCGCATCGGCTGGATTATGTCCGAGCTGCTGGAGCCGATTCCCACGCCTACGCCGACCCCGACCCCGTCGCCGGTTCCGACCCCCACCGCAGTTCCAACCCCCTCGCCCACGCCGGTTCCTTCAAATCCGCAGGAACTGTCCGCCATTGAGGAGCACTTCGAGGAGCCCATGCTGCTTCGGACCGTTGTCAATACGAATATCCGCCAGATGCCCGGCGGGAAGCGCCTGACTTCCCTGGACGGACACACCAAGGTGAATGCCATCGGCCGGGTTATGTGGGACGGCAGCAGCTGGCTGCACATCCAGGGCGTCGGCAGCATTCCCAGCGGATATATTGCAGAAAACCTGCTGGAGCAGATCCGGCCCACCGTTACAGTTGAGGTTTCCGAAGAGGAAATCCGCACCCGCTTCCTGACCGTTTCCTTTGATCCGCTGGCGGATCTGGAAGCCGAAACGCCTTTCTCCTATACTCAGGAAGAACTGGACCGCTACAGCACCCTCAAATACGGCTCCAAAAACGATGAGGTCATCGCGCTCAAGGAGCGCCTTTACGAGCTGGAATACTATCAGAATTCGGAAAACCTGTACAACCCGCTCTATACCCGCTCTACAGGCGACATCATCGCCCGGTTCCAGCGCGATGCCGGGCTGGATGACACCGGCGAAGCCGATCCCCTGACCCAGTGCATGCTCTTTGATGAGCGCACGCCGCATAAGCAGACAGGCCCCAAGGAAAGCCTGTACATGACCTCAAAGCAGCAGCCCATGTGGATTCAGCGTGCCGAAACCTCTTCCTACGATTTCTACGGCAGCGTCCAGGTGGCCGTGCGCAACCAGACCGGGAACAACGTTTCCTCCTTCACCCTCAAGGTCATCCCCAACAGCAAGGACGGAGAGCCCATGGGATGGGAGCGTTCCTTCGGAAAGGAAATCGTACGGGAATACACCATCAAGGACCTGAGCGTTCCGCCCAACTACACCTATTCCGATTTTGAAACAAATGAAGAAGCGGACTGGGAATTCACCTGGCCGCACCACTTCGTGGTCGCCTACCAGACCTATTTCTCCGGCGCACAGATCGCCATCTCCAAATACAAGGCAGGCGGGAGAACCTTTGTCATAGATGACGACCAGTTGGTCTGGGTTCCGGTCGGAAAGGGCGTCACTGATATCCTGATGCACACCCTGCCCATCGAAATTACGCCGGAAGAGCGCAATTTCGCCTCCGGATGGGAGCTCGGTGCCGTCACCCATTACGTCTGGCCCGTCTACAGGGATTACTACAGCCTGCCCCAGGGCGCGTATGTCGAATCCGTTTCCACCTATTCTGCTGCAGAAGATGCCGGCCTCGAACCCGGGGATATCATCGTGGGCATCGACAACATCACCATTCTCGGCGATGCAACGCTGCGCCAGGCAAGG
>OCTW011614908.1_pt1 | contig 18580 bp, 17 predicted proteins | sample 1539671 | NCBI WGS metagenome assembly OCTW01 (sample SAMN02144230, study PRJEB22623) | gut metagenome | biome: sheep rumen | host: Ovis aries | place: New Zealand
GCAGCTAACGATTTGAAGGAGGTTAAGTTGGTTGCACGCTTCTATTACAAGAAGACTTCTACCAGCAACGCACCACGCATCAAGGCTCGTCCCACCGACAGCGACCGCCTCTACTACGTTGTTGAGAAGCAAATTACAATTCCAATGAATGAGATTGTTACTGGTATTGACAATGTTAATGGCAAGGCAGTTGCCGGCGTGAAGTATTACAACGTTGCCGGTGTTGAGAGCGATCGTCCATTCCAGGGCGTGAACATCGTGGTTACTCGTTACACCGATGGCTCTACAGCTACTCGCAAGGTCATTAAGTAAAATACGCAAGTGCATGCGACAGCGCGCGTGTGCTTGAGCATGACCATGATTTGAAGCATGAGGGCCGCCCCGCTATTTCTGGCGTGGGCGGCTCTCTGCTTCTCATTTATCAGCTCGTTATGGCAGGTTGGAGCTCATGGGTCAAAAAAAACATAGGCAACTATCAATTGTTGTCTAAAAAAAACTTATCTTTGCACATTGAAACACATTCACATTCACAATACTATCGCACGATGAGAAAGATTTTAACCATGCTGCTCATGCTGGCACCGGTTGCCATGCTGGCTCAAGTGAAGCTTGCCACGGTCGACGTGCAGGCGGTGTTTAACGCAATGCCCGAGGCCAAGGTCGCTACCGAGCAACTTAACGCGGCATCGGCTCAACTCAAGGCTGAGTATGAAATGATGCAGGACGAGTTTAACAAGAAATATGCCGCCTATCAGCAAATCGCACTCGATGCCGGCACTCCACAAACCATCAAGGACCGCCGCGTGCGTGAAATCCAAGAGGGCGACCGTGACATCGAGAAGTTTCTGGCCAAGAGCAAGGAAAGTCTGGAAACTCAAAAGCAGGCACTCGAGGCTCCCATCTACGACCGCATCAACCGCGCCATCAAGCTGGTGGGCGATGAGGGTGGCTACACCTATATCATCGACGTGTCGCGCACCCCGGTGGCCTACAGCGGCACCGGCGCTATCGACCTCACCCAAGCTGTGATTGGCCGCTGCGCAACACTGCGCTAGAGCGCGAGGAGGTGACCATTGAGTCAACTTTCCTGGCGGCAAACATGGATGTGGGTAAATATGAATTAATTTGTGCATGTATTGGTGGTTTCTTACCCACTGATATGAAATTTGAGGTGGTTGAATCGGGTCCCTCGGCCATCGAGCGGCCTTCGGTTGCTAATGACGAATCGCTGGAACAAAACAATGCATGGTATGACCTGCAAGGACGCAAGCTTCCGGGCAAGCCCACCGAGCCGGGGCTCTACATCGTAGGTGGAAATAAGGTTCTGGTCAAGTAAATCAGGCCTGAATTCACTTTAAAACAATGCCGGCGTGCAAGGGTTCTGAGCCCACTTGCACACCGGCATTTCTATCTTTATTGTCCAGGTTGTGTTATCTCTTCTTGCTTGAAGACTTTGGCTGAACAGTGTTGTTGCTCTTTGAAGAGGATTTTGAACTATTCGACTTCTTGGGTTGTTCCTGCTTCTTGGCGGGCTCTTGCGAGCGTTTGCTCGACCTACGCTCGTTCTTTGCCGAGTCTTGCTTAGCGTGCTGCTGCCTTGACGACGACTTGTGCTCCTGCCTTTCGTTTTGTCCATTTGGCATGATAACCCTGCCGCGTGAGTCCTTCTTGGGGATGAGGATGGTCTCGCCAATGCGAATGTTGTCGTCCTTGAGGCCGTTGGCACGCTTGATGTCTTCAATCGACACTCCATTGCGCTCGGCCAGGCGAGTGAGGTTGTCGCCCTCCTTAACGGCGTGCTTGATGGGCTTCTCGGCCTCGCGGCGGCGACGCTCTTCCTCGGCCTTCTTGCGTGCGGCTTCCTCGGCTGCTTTCTTCTTGGCAGCTTCTTCCTGGCGTTTCTTCTTAGCGGCCTCGTCGCGGCGCTTCTTGGCGGCGGCTTCCTCGGCAGCTTTCTTCTTGGCTAGCTCTTCCTGGCGTTTCTTGCGTGCGGCCTCGTCGGCGCGGCGCTTGGCTGCCGCCTCTTCTTCTTGCTGACGACGCAGGCTCTCGTCATAGTTTGACTGCTTGTTGCTGTTGTAATTGTTGCTATTGCTGCTATTGTTGTTGCGCTGTGGCACGGGCACGTTTTGCTGCCCTGCGGGCTGCTGATTGCGCTGGCTGCGCTCGGGAACGTAGCGGCTGTCGCCATCGTAGTGTCCGCTACCTTGCTGCGAATTGCGATAGCTGTTACTATTATTGTAATTGTTGTTGCTGGGCATGTTGTTGCTTGCGTAGGTGGGCTGCTGGTTGCTCTCGGCCATGCCTCCCATCACAGTCTCCACGTTGTAGCCCTTGCGCACCACTTTGAGCACTTGTCCCTTGTGCAGGGTGGTGCTGGAAAGGTTGTTGAGTTCCATGAGGTCGTCATATTGCATGCCATAGCGGTCGGCGATGTCGATAAAGTCCTCGTCGTCGGTCACCTCATGATATTCAATGCCGTTGCTGGCCATGTTGTCGCGCTCGTCATCGATAATCGATTTCACGTCGCCCGGTTGAACTATCTCGCGTGGGTCGAACTGCTTGCGGTGATAGTTGGTGATTTTGTCCTCGGCCATGATGTAGCTGTAGATTTGTTGCGATGGCAGAGCCAGCGAGTAGCTCTTGCTTGAGTTGCCGGGAATCACATCGCTGCGATATTGCGGGTTGAGAATCCTGATTTCGTCGAGAGGAATGTTGAGCACCTGCGAGATTTGGCTGAAGTAGATGCGGTTGCGCACCTGCACGGTGTCGATAATGAGTGGCTTCTTGGTGAGGGTGGGGCTGATGTTGTGCTCCTTGTAGTAGGCCATCACATAGTTGGCTGCGATGAAAGCGGGCACATAGCCGCGTGTCTCCTTGGGCAGGTAATTGTAAATCTCCCAGAAGTCGGGGTTCTCGGTGCCGGTGCGGCGAATGGCCTTGTTGACGTTGCCGGGGCCGCAGTTATAGGCCGCGATGGCCAGCGACCAGTCGTGGTAGGTGTTGTAGAGCTGCTTGAAGTAGACTGCCGCCTTCTCGCTTGAGCGGTAAGGGTCGCGGCGCTCGTCGACGAGCGAGTTTACTTCCAGTCCCAATCCCTTGCCGGTGGCAACCATGAACTGCCACAATCCACCGGCGCCGGCAGGCGACACGGCGTTGGGGTTGAGCGCACTCTCAATGATGGGGATGTACTTGAGCTCCAGTGGCATCTGGTGGCGCTCAAGGGCTTCCTCAAAGATGGGCATGTAGTAGGGGCTCATGCCAAGCATTTGAGCCACCAGAGTGCGGCTGCGTTTCACATAGCGCTCAATGTAGCTCTTCACGATTTGGTTGAAAGGCATCTCAATCACGGTGGGCAGAGCCTTGAGTCGCTTGATGTACTCGGCATCGCTCACCTCACCATAGTTGCGGTTCTCGATGTTGCTCTGGTCGATGATGGCATAGTTCTTGAGATACCAGTTTTCCATCATCTCCTTGGTGTCGGTCTCGAAACTCGAGGGGTAGACGATGGCGTTGTCGGTAATCGACTCCTTGAGCGACAAGATGTTCTTGGCATTACCGGCAACGAATGTTGAAAACAGGGTAATTGTTGTTAAAACTAAAACTTTATATTTCATAACTTTATAATATTTTCTGAATTATAATCTTTTCAGAGTGTGTGTCTAGAAATCAAGCGAGCATCCCAGCCCTATTGCGGGCAGGCGTGAGCCGTGGTTGTCGAGAACAGCCGGGCCCCAGCTCATCGACAGGTCGGGCGTGACGTCGAAGTGCATCATCGAGGCATCGACATAGGCGTCAACCACATTGAGCAGGTAGACGGCCGCGATGCCTATTATGCAGATGTCGCGATAGCGCCGGTAGTAGTCCTTGCGGTTCTTGAGCGTGCTGGTGAGCCACGACTTGTCGAGATCGCTCTCCTTGACGGTGGGTGGATAAAAATCCATGTAGCTGCGCGTGTTGGGGTCGTTGTCGCTGATGTCGCGGTAGGCCTTGGAATAATCATTAAGCATGCGGTTGTTCCAAGTGGTGCCGTAGGTTAGTCCCACAAAGGCTCCAATGATTATGGGCAGCTTCCAGTAGCGGTGGTTGTAGATTTGACCTAAGCCAGGGCACAATGCCGAGAGCCACATGGCGCGCATGGGGTTGGGATTGAACCGCAGCTTGCTGTCGAGCGCGGCGGTACCGGGTGTCTCCACCTTGCCGGTGAGCATCACGGTGCTGTCGGCCACCACCACAGTGTCGGTGCTTATTGTAATATCGGCACTGGGGGTTGTGACATTTTGAGCCGCCGCACCGGCACAGGCAATGCAGCACAGTAGCATCAAGGCCATTGCGCGCAGTGTGATTGTGACGTTGTGAGCAGCTTGTTTCATGTCTTACTAAGTGTCAATCACTTATTTTTTAAACGGTCAAAGATAGTAATTATTCTGTCAAGGTCATCGTCGCTGTTGAAGGCAAATGTTATTTTACCTTTACCCTTGGCGTCGCAGGTCATCTTCACAGGCACGCCAAAAGCCTTGGTCAGGTGATTGGTGAGGATGTCGAAGTCGCTGTTGCTGCGGCGCTTGGGCTGTTGCTTGGCAACGTCGCCGGTGGCAGTGAGGCTCTCTTGGTAGTCCTTGACGAGCTGTTCCACTTGGCGAACCGATAAACCTTTTTTAATGGTCTCATTATAGAATTTTAACTGCACAGTTGGGTCGTCGACAGCCAGCAGTGCGCGTGCGTGGCCCATGTCGAGTGCCTTGTCGCGCAATCCCAGCTGAATCTCGGCCGGTAGCTTGAGCAGTCGCAGGAAGTTGGCGATGGTGGTGCGCTTCTTGCCTATGCGCTCGCTCAGTCGCTCCTGAGTGAGGTTGTACTGGTCGATGAGCTTGCGTAGCGTCAGTGCTATTTCAATGGCGTTGAGGTCCTCACGCTGGATGTTCTCGATGAGTGCCATCTCGGTCAGCTCGGTGTCGTTGGCGTCGCGAATGTAGGCAGGCACGCTTTTCAGTCCCGCTTTCTTGGCGGCGCGATAGCGTCGCTCGCCCGAGATAATCTGGTACTTGTCGTCGTTGACGCGACGCAGCGTGAGTGGCTGTATGATGCCAATCTCGCGGATTGATGCCGCCAACTCCTCGAGCGCATCCTTGTCAAACGTGGTGCGCGGCTGGTCGGGGTTAGGGGCAATCTGGTCAACGGGTATGTCGTTAATTGCGCTCGATCCGCTCGTCTGCAGGTCGTCCATTGTGATTAGCGAGTCAAGTCCTCGTCCTAACGCGTTTCGTTTCATATACTATCTTTGTGTTCTAGTCTTTCTTTGTAAAAATGTTTTTAGTCTGCAAAGTTACGAAAAAAAAGTGTAACCGTGGCAATGAGTGTCTGTTAATGTTACTTTTTGTCCTTGTCGATGAGCTCTTGGGCGAGTTGCATGTGGCTGATGGCGCCGCGACTTTGCGGGTCGTAGAGCACTGCCGGCAGGCCATGACTTGGGGCTTCGCTCAAGCGCGTGTTTCGCGGAATAACGGTGGTGAACACGATGTCGCCAAAGTGACTCTTGAGCTCCTCGTAGATTTGGTTGGCCAGTCGAAGCCTGGCGTCATACATGGTGAGCAGGAATCCCTCAATGTGGAGCCTGGTGTTGAGTTTCGACTTGATGATGCGAATTGTGTTGAGCAACTTGCTGATGCCTTCAAGGGCGAAATACTCGGCCTGAACGGGAATAATGACACTGTCGGCCGCCGAGAGGGCGTTCACAGTAATGAGTCCAAGCGATGGGCTGCAGTCGATGAGGATGTAGTCATAGTCGAGCCCGGTGGATGTGAGCAACTTGTGCAACACTTTCTCGCGGTTAGGCATGTTGATGAGTTCAAGTTCGGCTCCCACCAGGTCAATGCGTGAGCCCAGCACGTCAAGGTTGTCGACACACGACTTGACTTTCGCGCTCTCAATGGGATATTCGTCGACGAGACATTCGTAGATTGACGATTGCAACTGCTTTGGGTCAATTCCCAGCCCCGAAGTGGCGTTGGCCTGAGGGTCGGCATCAATGAGTAGTACCTTTTTTTTACACATAGCCAGCGATGCCGCCAGGTTGATTGATGTTGTGGTTTTGCCCACGCCGCCTTTTTGATTGGCTATTGCTATTATTTTTGTCATGATGTATTCGGGTGGTGTTTTATTATCTTGAATAGTGCTTGTGTTTTAGGCACCTTGTATCCACAAGGCGTTAATCTTGCGCTTGATAGCGATTATGTTGCCGGCGGTGATGAGCGCCATGATAATGATTGCCACAACGATGGCGATAATCACAGTGCCGCCACTGGTGCCGAGTGCTTGCAGCGTGGGCAAGTAATAGGCACGTGCCAGTAGCATGATGATGATGGCGAGCACGAGCACAGCGGAATTGATGGCTGCCACCATGCTGATGTAGGTGCGCGAAACTTGTGCCGGTGAGTAGCCCAGCAGTAGCAGGTCTTGCAGTTTCTTGGTGTTCTTCTGCAGCAGCAGGTAGATGCTGAGCATTAGCACGAAGAAGGATAGCAAGCTGATGATGATGCCCACAATGATGACAATGGTCACTACCAGAGTGAGAAAATATTGAGCCTTGCCTTGCTGCATCTTGTCGCCGGCCACCTGATAGCCATGGTCGTTGAGGTAGTCTTGCATCTTAACGTCGCCGGGGCTGTTGACCTCGACGATGAGGCGCGACGGGTTGCGGTCAATGCCACTGCCGTAGCGCTCGTTGCTCCAGCGCATAAAGTCCTCGGGAACAACGATGGTGTTGAGGCGATTGGAAAATCCCACAATGCGCCCTTTAAGTGTGTCGTAGTTGCCGTTGCCGCGCAAGGTGAACTCCAGCGGCACTCGCGACACGATGCCTTCGCTGATTTGTGGCAAGCCTTGACTTGCCGCGAAACCGAAGTTGTAGAGCGACAGGTAGTCGCGCGACATAATCACCGGTATCTCGGGACGGTCGGGGTTGAACTTCCAGTCGCTGTCGGTAACATCAATAAACTCGGTGGGGATAGACTCAAAAAATAGCATCGTGCCCATTGAGCGGCCACCCATGCCACCCACACCCCCCACGCCAAGCGTGGCATAGAGGCTGTAGTCGTTGCTCGAGAACTTGCCCACCTTGCGGCACCAGGGTTGAGCTTCAATGTCGGCAATAGCCTCGGGCGAGAACTCGTTGTTTCCGCCCAGCAATGTGCCGGCGGTCGACACCGCTTTTGTGATAATGAGGTAGTCCTTCTTGATAAAGCTTTCCTCGTCGTTGAAAATGGGGCGCACGTCCTGGTGGAATTGCACAGCGAGTATCACTATCGTGAGGCCAATGAGGCTAGCTAGCGAGAATCCCACAAGCTGTGCCGGGCTGATGTGCTTTTTCAACAGTTTCCACATCAATCCCTTGCTGCTATTGTCGTTGCCGGTTTTATTACTCATAGCTTAAACTCCTTGTCTACAGTGATTTTAACATTGTTGCCAACCGAGGTTGAAATAATACCTGCTCCCTGGCGTGCGGCCTCGTCGCTCACCATTTGCGCCACAATGGCATTGTTGGCATCGTCGAGGTGGCTCACGGGTTCGTCGAGCAGGATGAAATCGCATGGCTGGCACAGTGTGCGCACTATTGCCACGCGCTGTTGCTGCCCAATGGACAGGCGTGCCACAGGGCTGTCGATTTTCTCTCCTATGCCCAGCTGTTCCATCATTGCCACAATCTCTTGTGTGCTCTTGTGGCCGGTGATGCTGTTCTTGAGCTGAATGTTTTCCATTGCGGTGAGTTCGGGAAAGAGACGCATGTCTTGGGCAAGATAGGCGATGTGATGGGTGCGGACTTTGCACCACTCGTCGACCGAGAGTTGCTTTATATCGCGCCCATCGAAGGCCATAGTGCCGCTATAATCAATGCGGTAGCCATAGATGTAGCTGCACAGCGATGACTTGCCGGTTCCGCTCTCGGCGCTGATGAGGTAGTGCTTGCCACGCTCAAATTTAACCTCGCGGAGCCATATCTCGCTGCCCGTGTCGGGGCGACCCGCAAACACGGCAGGCAAGGTGTTGTGAAGTGTTATGCTGTTCATTTCAAAATAGTCGTGTTTTATAGCCTATTAATGCGGCTTGACGAGCAAAGTGCTGGAGGACCGCATCAAAACATTTTGCAAAAATAACCATTTCCACGCAATGATAAGCCATATTTAAGTATTTTTATAATAAGGTGTATTTGTTTGACAAACGGCTAGTGTTGATATAAAATAAGAATCCCTGGCATCGCGCCGGGGATTGCTTAACTAATTAACCTTCTAATACCATTAACATAAACCTTAAACAATGAAAAAGAAATCGTCATCACGACGTTTAGGATTTCATAACCTTAAAAACTAATACCATGAAAACTGATGCAAAGATAGTGTATTTTGTGTTATAGAACATAATTTTTTGGCAAGAAAATGCCAAAATATGCAGAAAATTAACCAAGTTTAACAAATATGCGGTATTTTTGAATAAATACACCCTATTTATACCAAAGGCTTGGCGTTAATCGGTTTCCATGAATGCAAAGTAAACCGCTACAATAAGCAGTGCAAACGATACAAAATGATTCCAGTGGAGTTGCTCGTTGTTGAAAAATAAGCGAACAAACACTGTGAACACCGTGAGTGTGATGACCTCTTGAATAACCTTGAGCTGCATGAGCGAGAAGGGGCCACCGTTACCCTCAAATCCAATGCGGTTGGCTGGCACCATGAGTGAATATTCAAAGAATGCTATTGCCCACGAGAACACTATCACGGCAATGAGGGGCCAGTGGCTGGTTACACCCATCTGCTGCAGCTTCAGGTGGCCATACCATGCAAAGGTCATGACGATGTTGCTCAGCAATAGAAGCCCTAGGGTGGCAAAAATACTCCAGTTCATATGTTTAGTTAGTGACATGTTTTGGTTTGTAATTTAAAAACGGCTGCAAAATTAATGCTTTTTGATGATTTATGTCCTAAACCATACAAGAAAAATCACTACCTTTGCGCTGTAAATGTCAATTGGATAATAATGAAAACAAAAGTCATCTTTTTCGTGCTCATGGTTATGGTCTTTGGCATCAGTGCCGAGGCGCATGAGATTATCAAGGGTACAATAAAGAGCAGTGAGAGCCTTTATCCGGGCACCGAGCGTGAGGTGGAGGTTTATATCCCCGATGCCTACGACGGGAAGGCGCCGGCTTGCCTCTATGTGGGGCTCGACGGCATCTTGTGCAATGCTCCTCATGTAATCGACAGCTTGATAGCCGCTGGCAAAATGCCGGTGACAATAGGTGTGTTTCTGCAGCCTGGAGTGATTAAAGACAGCGCAGGCAAGGTGCTGCGCTACAACCGCAGCAACGAGTTTGACCTCACAAGCGACAAGTTTGTGTGCTTTCTTGAGACCGAGGTGCTGCCCTGGGTAGAGCAGTTGCGCACAGCAAGTGGCGCACCGGTCATGCTTAAGCGCGATGACGGCATGATATTTGGCTTGAGCAGTGGCGGTATCGCGGCATTCACTGCGGCTTGGCATCGTCCCGCCCTCTTTAGCCGCGTGTTCAGTGGAGTGGGCACATTTGTGGCAATGCGTGGTGGCAACGACCTTCAGGCTATTGTGCGCAAGAGTGAGCCGCGGCCTTTGCGTGTGTTTCTTCAAGATGGTACCAATGATGTGTGGAATCCGCTCTTCGGGCATTGGTATGAGGGTAACCGCATGCTTGCCACAGCGCTCGACTTTGCCGGCTACGACGCGCGTTACGATTGGAGCGACTGCAACCACGGAGTGAAGCGTGCCAGTGAAATTTTTGCCCACGTGATGGAATGGATGTGGCATGACTGGCCGGCCAAGCCCAAGGCGGGAAAAACACACAACAATCTGCTCGACACCATGTTGGTTGACGACAGTGGGTGGCGTGTGGTTGCTCAACGTGGAGCCACTCAAGGAGTGAATATAAATCCCAAGGCCTATTATCCCGACAATAGTTTCATGGTGCTCACTAGAGCTAACACTAACTGCCTGTGGCAGTATATTCTAGATGAGAATGGCGATGGAGTGAACGGCCAGCCATTCTATTGGTTACACAGCTATGACAACTCGTTGCTCCACGTGACGGCAATGGCATTTGACGGTTCGGGTAACTTGTGGGTGGTGACCAATGCCGGGATTCAGGTTTGTGACCAGAATGGTCGTGTGCGTGGCATCTTGATGTTGCCAACCGGGGTGGATGCGCTTAATGTAATCGGCATCACCATTCATGACAAGTGTGTGGAATTGGTTACAGTCGATGATGACATGGAAAACATCTACCTGAGAAATTTTAATGTTAACTCACCACAATTGGGAGTTACTCCCAAGAGTCAAGGCCAAGGCTAAGGTTTAGGCGTGGGTGTGCGTTTGAAAAATGGTTGATAATGAGCCTGATACATCATCATTTTAATTCTCGCAGCTCGAGCGAGGCTCAACATGCCAAGTTTGTGAAACTCACCACACAACCGGTGGGGGGCTTGGTCACGGGCCTTGCTGTGCCGGCCATGGTGAGCATGCTGGTGACCGGGTTCTATAACCTTGCCGACACCTATTTTGTGGGGCAAATCAACACGCAGAGCGTAGCTGCGCTGGGCATTGTGTTCTCCTACATGTCGATTGTCCAATCTATAGCATTCTTCTTTGGGCAAGGCGCCGGCAATTACATCTCGCGAATGCTTGGGCATGAGGATACCCACAATGCGGGTGTTATGGCGAGTGTGGGATTGGTCTCAACTTGGCTCACGGGAGCTTTCATTGCTCTCATGGGCTTTGTGTTCATGGAACCCATGTTGCGATTCTTCGGGTCAACACCCACCATTATGCCCTATGCATGCGACTATTTCACCTATATCCTGCTTGGCACTCCATTTATCATGAGTTGTTTCACCATGAACAATCTCATGCGCCATCAAGGCAACGCTGTGCTGTCAATGATAGGAATAATGAGCGGTGCGGTGCTGAACGTGATTCTCGACCCAATTCTAATCTTCGGATTGCAGTTAGGTGTTAAGGGGGCCGGCATGGCAACTGCATTCTCGCAAGTGGTGGCGTTCACTCTCATGCTCATGCTCTCGGGCGAGAGGGGAGGGGTGGAGATAAGAATCTCAAAGTTCAAGCCGTCAATGCGGCGTTATCGCGACATTGCCGCCGGCGGACTACCATCGCTGGCGCGCCAGTCGATGATGGGCATTGCCGCCTTGATTCTCAATCATGTGGCGGGCATCTATGGCGACTCGGCCATTGCCAGTTTCTCGGTTGTGGGACGCATCACAATGCTTGCCAATGCCGCAATGATAGGCTATGGACAGGGTTTTCAGCCTGTGTGCGGCTTCAACTATGGAGCAGGCAAGTTCGACCGTGTGCGCGCAGCCTTCGTTCACACGTGCAAAGTGCTCACCATCTACAGCACTGTGCTCGCTGTGGCCGGGTGGATATTTGCCGGGCCGCTTGTGGGGCTCTTTGTCGCCAGCGACCCCGAGGTGAGCCGCATTGGTGCCGAGGTGTTGCGATTCCAGTGTCTTTCATTTCCGCTCACGGGCTACGTGGTGCTGGTTAACATGTACTTGCAGAACATTCGCCGCACAGTGCCGGCGACTATCATGGCGATGTCGCGACAGGGCATTTTCCTCATTCCGGCCCTTTTCTTGGGTAATCTGTTATTGGGCTTCTTGGGAGTGGAGATTGCTCAAGCGGTTGCCGATGCCGCATCATTCCTACTGGCTCTTCCTCTTGGCCTTCACGCCCTCAATACCATGAGTCGCAACAACGGCAATTAGTAACCTCGTTCTTAAATATACAAAAAAATAGCAAGGATTATTTTCGTCAAATGATCCTTGCTAAGCATTCAATAGGTAATAATTTTGTGTAAGGTAATAAAAGAATGTTTTGAGGTTTATACTTAATGCAAAAGTAATGTCAAATTTCAAAAGCTGCAAATGTTGTTAATGTGTTCTTTAACAGCTTGTGTTGTTTAGAAAGTTGTATTAGCCGTGCAATCCAGTTGAATGACAGCATCTTGAAAGCTTTAAGTAACATTGCTTAACTCAATAGTTAAATTAAATTAATGCAAACGATTGCGAAGCCTTTCCCAAAAAAATCCAGATTACTCTGGAACGTGGATGCTGCATTTTCAAATATTCTTCAATGACCTTTGTCTTTGCGCTGCAAAGTTATGTGTTTTTTTTCAATAAACCTAATTTTTCTTTAAGTAATTTTTGTCAACGGGGCTTGAGGTGTGGTCTAATGTCTTGAAACTCAGTTGTGTAAGGCGCTTAAAATTTTTAAGAGCCAACTTCGTTATAGGACCTCAGTTCAACGTTTTTTCCGTCAAATGTGGCATAAGTCATTTGATCAATCCAGTCGCCCAGCACGGTCATGTCGCGCCCTTGATGGAGTTTCACTTGGCATGCAAGATGAAGATGTCCAAACACAAAATGCTCTACATCGGGGTGACTCGCACTGTAGCTGTTGCAGTAGTCCTCAAGATGCTTGCAGAACTCTTGTTTAAGGCGGGTTTCGGTGTCCTTGTCGCGAGTGACGCGGTTGCGTTGCGACCAGCGGGTGGCTAGAGGATAGGTCCACCGCGGATGCACGCTGGCGTAGAGCCACTGGCACACCTTGTTGTAGAAGATGCTGCGAATCACGCGGTAGCCTGGGCGCTGATAACCCACGTCGTCACCGTGCGAGAGCAGGAATTGCTTGCCTAGCACGGTCATGGGTGTGTGCCCGTATATAACCTTGAGACCTATTTCGCTCGACAGGTAATCACGAAGCCACACGTCGTGATTGCCGGTAAACCAGTAAATTTTCACACCGGCATCGGCAAGTTCGGCGAGCTTGCCAAGGAAACGCACATGCCCGCGTGGCACCACGTGTTTGTATTCAAACCAATAGTCCAAAATGTCCCCCAGCAAGTAAAGCTCGGCGGCATCGGCCTTGATGCTGTCGAGAAAACGCACCAGGCGACCTTCGTGCTCACGCTTGTCGGTGATGTAGCCTGCTCCCAAATGGGCATCCGATATGAAATAGGCGAGTTTCACTTCTTTTCGTCTTCCTCATCGAGGTCAAATCCCAGCTCAAGCTTTGCCTCGTCGCTCATCATGCGCACGTCCCACTCGGGCTCGTACACCAAGTTAACTGTGCATGAGTTGATGCCGTCGATGCTCTCCACCTTTTGGCGCACATCCTCAAAGATGAAATCGGCCATCGGGCAGTTGGGGGCGGTGAGTGTCATGTCAATAACCACATTGCCATCATCTTGAAGGTCAATCTTATAGACTAGCCCCAAACTATAAACATCAACCGGAATTTCCGGGTCAAACACCGTGCGGAGCATCATGATAATCTGCTCCTCAAGCTTGAGTTTCGTATCCTGATTCATATAAGTCTTTAATTTTACGCCTGCAAAAGTAATCAAAAAAAATGTAACAACATCACTTTGCCCAACATTTATCAAGCACACGAGTTTTGTTGTCGTCACAATGAAATAATTGTAGTCGCTTTATGTCACAGCAGTTGCTTTATTTCAAGCAGGTGGGTGACGGTGTGGTGGGCGGTGGAACAGGGAGTTCCGGTGAGGTTGAGGTAGATGGTGCGCCAGCCGGCGGCAAGTGCTCCGGCGATGTCGGTCGACGGGTCGTCGCCAATCATTACTGTCGTTGAGGGTGTGCATCCTGTCACTTGCTGCGCGTAGCGATATATGCCAAGTCGGGGCTTGGTGATGCCGCAGTCTTCGCTCAAAATCATGTGTGTAATGTAGCGGTTCATGCCTCCGGCTTGCAACTTCTTGTCTTGCACACCCTTAAAGCCGTTACTCAAGGCATTCACCTGATAGCCCTGCTCGTGCAGATATTTCAACAGTTCCACTGCTCCGGGCACCAGTTCATGGTGCATTACCAGCCGTTCCAGATAGGTGGTGTTCATGTCATTGGCAAGGTGCATGCTGTCGGAATTATGGCCGCAGTCGCGCAACGCTAGCTCAAACCGCTTGACCATAAGTACTGCCTTGGCAACGAGCCCTTGATTGTAGAGTTGCCACATGCGCAGGTTGTGTAGCTCGTAGCGCCGGTGGAAATACTCATAGTCGTGGCACCACCTCTCGCAGTGGAAGATGTGAAAGGTCTCCTCAAGGGCGATGTCGCTGTTGCGGGTGAAGTGCCACAGCGTGTTGTCGATGTCGATGAAAACGGTTTTTATTCCTGTCATGAGATAGTGATGTTGTAGAGCGGTAAAATAGTAGAGTGGTGGAGCGCAAAGGGTAGTGGAGTAAATGAGCAAACAAATTTAGTCATAAAAAATGAGTCGGGCAAATTGGTGTGTCCGTTTATTATGATGAAACACGCTATGAGATGCCAAAAATGGTGGGCAAAATGGGGTAAAAATGTTGAAAATGAGAAAAAAAACACAAAAACTTGAGAAAAAATGCCTTGGAATGAGTGCTATTTAAAAAAAAAGTGCGATATTTGCACTTGCAAAAAATCAAGGGGTGGTTTATACACTTGTTTTTTAGGCACTTTAGGGTGTGAAAATTAGGTGTTTTAAATCATTTCTTTAATTTAGAGTGAATGAACTTTTAAGTAAAAATTTAACTATAAAATTTTTTTTAAGAAATGACTAAAGCAGATATCGTAAGCGAAATCGCTAAATCGACAGGCATCGACAAAGCCTCAGTTTTGGAGACTATTGAGAAATTTATGGAAACAGTGAAGGATTCACTGGCCGAGGGTGAGAATGTATACCTCCGTGGTTTTGGTAGCTTCATCGTTAAGACCCGTTCTCAGAAGACTGCTCGCAACATCTCAAAGGGCACCGCTCTTATCATTCCCGAGCACAACATTCCCGCATTCAAGCCTGCCAAGGTTTTCATGGAGCAAGTTAAGAAGTGATTTTAAGCACTGGCTCTTTTAAAAAAGCATTATAATAACTCAATATAACAACTCTAAAATTAATTAAAATGCCAAGCGGAAAGAAAAGAAAAGGCCACAAGATGGCTACGCATAAGCGCAAGAAAAGACTCAGAAAGAATCGTCACAAGAACAAGAAGTAATTCTTTCTAGGAGATGAGTCTAAGGCAAGGAACAAACGAATGATGGTGGCTCTTGCGTCGTGAGACAAGCTGTAAAACTTAATTACATCAAGAGCCGTATTCATTGGTTTGTTCTTTCGTTTTTAGATTTTAGGTCCGCTACGGGTAAGACAGGCCCGGCGTGACTGATGATCCCACTCAATCACACACACATTCAGCGCTGCGGTGGCAGCTCAAGTTCCCGCAATTGTTTTTATAATATAAATTAAGGTGTGAGAACACCTTGCCCCATGGCGGGAGGGGGGAGTGCCACAATGGCTGCCAAGAGTGATGAGTGAACATGAAAAAACCAATAATTCACAATGAGAAGTGAACTGATTGTAGACGTCAAGCCCACCAGCATCAGCACCGCTCTGCTCGAAGACGGTAGACTGATGTCGCTTCAGCGGGAAGCGCGCGACGCTTCCTACGCAGTGGGTAACCTCTATTTTGCCAAGGTAAAGAAGCTCATGCCGGGATTGAATGCGGCGTTTGTCAACGTTGGTTACGGCAAGGAAGCATTTCTTCATTACCTTGATTTAGGCTCACAATTCAGCAGCTATCAGGAGTTTCTCAAGCAGGTCAAGGAGAGTGGCGGCAAGCGTGCCGTGAGCCTCTCGAAAATGAAACTGCAGCCCGACATCGACAAGCATGGCACCATCACCGATGTGCTACAGGCAGGACAGGAGTTGATCGTACAAATCTCAAAGGAACCCATTTCCACTAAAGGACCTCGCCTGACCACCGAAATCACCTTTACCGGCCGATTCATGGTGCTTATCCCGTTCAACAACAGGATACTGGTGTCGCAAAAGATTAAAGACCGCGCCGAGAAAATGCGACTGCGCAGGCTCGTGGAGAGCATCAAGCCCAAGAACTTTGGTGTGATAGTGCGCACCTCGGCCGAGAATAAACGTGCCGCTGAATTGAATAGTGAACTTAAAGTGCTTCTCAAGTGCTGGGAGGAGAGCCTCGCGAAAATCAGCTACAGCGAGCCACCAAGCCTCATCTATGAGGAGGAGAGCCGTGCCGTGAGCTTGATTCGCGACGTGTTCAGCCCCGACTTTGAGAGCATACATGTGAATAATGCCGAAATTTATGAGCAAATTCACAACTATGTGGGCCTAATAGCCCCCGAGCGCAGTGAGATTGTGAAAATCTACACCGACGACCAGCCCATCTTCGACAAGTTCAACGTGACGCGTCAGGTGAAGTCGTCGTTCGGAAAAACGGTTTCGTTCCGTTCGGGCGCATACATAATTATTGAAAGCACCGAGGCTTTGCACGTTATCGACGTGAACTCAGGAAATCGCTCGCGCAAGACCACCGACCAGGAGAGCAACGCTCTCGACGTGAACCTGCTGGCTGCCGACGAGATTGCACGCCAGTTGAGGCTGCGCGACATGGGTGGTATTATTGTCATCGACTTCATCGACATGGCTAAGAGCGACCACAGGCAGGCACTCTACGACCACATGCGCGAAGTGATGCAGAAAGACCGTGCCAGGCACAACATCCTGCCCCTGAGTAAGTTTGGACTGATGCAAATCACGCGTCAACGAGTGCGTCCTGCACTCGACATCGTCACCACCGAGACGTGCCCCTCTTGTGGAGGTAAAGGGGAGATAATGCCCTCGTTGCTATTCACCGACCGCCTCAAGGACAAGATTCATTATCTTGTCAACTCGCTGGGCGTGAGAGATTTTATTATGTATGTCCATCCGTTTGTCGATGCCTATCTCAAGAAGGGCCTCTTCAGCGAGTACGGGAAATGGCGCCGAGAGTTTGGCCGCCGCTTCAAGATTCTTCCCGACCAGGAGTTGGCCTACTTGCAATATCGCGTCATCGACAAGAACAAGCAAGAAATTGACCTAAGCGAGGAGAAAGACACCAGCAGTTCCTCAAGCAAGAAAGAGAACCGCATGAGGAAACAAAAAGAACAGGAAGACGAGCAGGAGTGAAACTCACATGAAGGAATGAGGCTCGTTCTTCAAGAGATTTAGAACCAACAAAAAGTCCCGCCCGGCTCAGTGCCTCGGCGGGACTTTAATGTGTGGCAAGCTGGGAAAAAAGCCCGCCCATGCGCATTGCACGGGCGGGCTCACCATATTAACCTCTAAAAACTTAAAATTATGAAACTGTTATCTCTTTATCTTGTTGGGTGACGGGATTGGGCCAAAACTTGGCGCCATCCATCACAATGATGTTATTCTTGCGGCAGGCGACGGAATCCTTCACCCAGAATCTCAGAGCTCTCCATGATGTTGACAAATGCTTTTGGGTCGATGTGATAGAGCTCGCTGCGCAACTTAATCATGTCGGTGCGGTTGAGGCTCACGTAGAGCATCTTGCGCTCGTTGCCCTTATAGAGACCGCTACCTGTGATACAAGTGCCACCGCGCTTGAGATTGTTGATGATGTAGTCGCGAATGGGCTGTGGATTGTCGGTGATGATGAACACCGTGCGGTAGCTCTTCATGCCGTCAACCACGAGATTGATAACCTTGCCTTCAATAAAGATGACCAGCACCGAATAGATGGGAAGGCGTATGTTGCCAAAAGCCACGAGAGTGCTCAGCGTGATGATGCCGTCAACAATCATTACCAGCGTGCCGAGCGAAATCTTGGTGTACTTGTGCAAAATCATTGAGATGATGTCGCTGCCGCCACTGGTGGCTCCCGAGCGGAAGATGAGTCCAATGGCAACACCATAGATGAGACCAGCCACCACGGTGTTAAGGAAATAGTCGGGCTGGAACCAGCCGCCACCATGAGGTATTTGCACCATCGAGTCAGTGCCGGTTGCCGCAATGGTGCCATCAAGAATCACGGGATTGTAACCCCATGTGCTCTCAAGAATAAGGGTGAAAAGGAAAATGAGTGCTGTCGACACAATGGTCTTGATACCAAATCGCGGCCCAAGAATCCAAGTGCCGAGGATGAGCAATGGCACATCCATGCAGATGGCATAGAGCGAAATTTTCCAGGGCCACACTGTGTTGAGCACATTACTGAGGCCATAGGTGCCGCCTGGTGCCATGAGGTAAGGATTGACAAACATCACGTCGCCAATGGCAAAAAGGGCGCTACCCACTGTGAGCAGGAAGTAGGCAAAGATTTCTTGCTTTAATTTCTTGTTGTTGAGAGCAACCATGACTTTTGTTGAGTTATAAAATTGTGTATTACTTGTTTAGGAATGTTCAATTAATTCCACTATGTGTCATCTCTAAAATCGGGCGCAAAGGTACACAATTATTTTGAAATGAAAAGTGAAACAGGCACATTTTTTTACAACAAAATCGCGTTGTCACAAAAACTGGCCAAAAGTGACTCTCAAGTGATATCTTTTTTTTATCTTTGCAGTCGTGAGAGCATGAATTGCTCACTCAAGAATTAATCAGCATTCACGATGAAAATAGTCCGCAGCAAGTACTTGCCGCCACTGCGGCGGCACGCCGCCATCAATCTCTTTGGAGTGTTTTTTGTGCA
>OCTW011618981.1_pt1 | contig 18574 bp, 18 predicted proteins | sample 1539671 | NCBI WGS metagenome assembly OCTW01 (sample SAMN02144230, study PRJEB22623) | gut metagenome | biome: sheep rumen | host: Ovis aries | place: New Zealand
TCTATCTCGGCGAGCTTGCGGTTCACGACCTGCCAACTCATGTTGAAGTTATAGAAGATTCCATAGTTCTTGCCCGAAACCGGATCATGGGCCATGCCACAACTTGAAATGTAGTTGCGGTCCATGTCACCGAGAGTGACACCCAAAGTGCGCTCCCAGGTTTCCATGTCATACTGCACATGGTAGAGCACATAAGTGTTGGTTTGGTCAAAACTGTCCCACACGGTCTTGAAGTGGATGCCTTTCATCTTGCCATCCTCATAGACTGCACCTCCCAGCGGTGCCTGATACACGTCCTGGCCCTCGGTGAGCTTGGTTAGTGTAGCACCTGCAAGGTCTAGCTCGTAGATGCCTTCTTGGTTGTTATTCATTGTCCAGGAGTCGGCTTTCACCACTCCACACAGGAACTTGGGAGAATATTCTCCGGCTTGCGCCACAATACATGTCGCCACGATTACAAGCGCAACAATCAATGCTTTAGTTGTTTTCATCAATAATTGTGTATTTAGTATTTTTTTAATTGACAAAGGTAGGTATTTTTTTTCATTAGAAGCACACCAAATAAATGTTTTATAACACCAAACGGAGAAAGTTATGACAAAAAAACAGAGCAACCGTGGCTGTACACAGCTGCTCCAGTAGTTAGTTCCACATGAATTACAGGTTGATAACTCTATTGTAAAACGAAAAGTGGCTGATTAAAAGCGATAGCCAATTGCGATTTGAGCGTTGCCGTTTTTAATAGGTTTTTCGCCCTCATAATTAAAGACTTTAGTAACCCCCAAGGTGTATCGTGCTTGCACAAACACGTCGCCGGTAATATTATAGGTTGCTCCAAGGCCAAGGCCAAAGTCGACAGTATTAGTATATTTTTTCAGATCTTTCAATTTATATTCGTCATCAGTATCCTCCCACTTACCATGTGACTTACTGTATACATTAAAACCCACTTGGGGTCCAAAATCAATGCTGATAGCTTTGCCTACATAAAATTTCAACATTACCGGCACATTTATATAGTTGATGTTATAAGTATTTCTATATATTCCATCTGGAACTCCAAGGTATTTAAGTATTCCTCCCTGAGAAGCGAACACTACCTCGGGAGCGACCGCAAATACATTAGAGACACGATATTCGGCAAACAAGCCAACTTGATAATTCATTTTCACACAATTATAATCCACACTATTACCATCGTAGAGCTTGGTTCCACTACCCCAAAAATGGGTCAAATCAACACCAACTTTCGGTCCAAAAGTAAATCTCTTCTGCGCCATGACCGTTCCTGCAGTCAATAGCAAACACACGAGTGCTATAACAATTTTTCTCATATTATTCATATCTTTAGAAAAACTTCTATTTATCGCCATTTGATTGATATTAAAAGATAAATATTTACAGGATTATCTATTACTTAGCCGCCCTGCCACATAGCCTGTTGCATTTATCATCCCATTTTCCTGGCCTGTGGCTACCAAATCGTAACATTTCCATGCCCAGGAATCTCGACTGATGTCGTTACGCACAGCGATGACAACCTCGGTGATAAATGGATAGGAACCATTAATAATATTATCTTTGGTTGCGGCCACACCATTCAGTCCCAGCATCTTCACTTTTGAAGATGTGGCCATGTAGTTAACATAATAGAAAAGAGTGTAGGCTATGCCATCAGGATACTGTGACACTTGCAGGAACGGGTCAAGCATGTTGTAACCAACCATATATGGCCATTCTATCATCGTGAGTCCGTTCATTACTAGAGTCTCCATTTTCTCTTGACTGCCCGAGTTGGCATCACGTATAAAAGGTTGTATTGTAGCATCTTTGCCACCCAAGTATTTCCAATTTGTAATGTTTGCAGTATATATTTGCCTAATTTGCTCAACTGTGAGCATATTGACCGGATTATTCTCATTGACAATAAACACAAAGCCATCAAGCGCAATGGGTGTTTGAGCTATTGTAACCCCTTTCTGACTAGCATACTCAATTTCGGCACGTGATAAAGCACGAGAGCACACAGCAATATCTACTTCGCCATCAATCAAATTGACAAAAGCTCCATGAGTAGTGCTGCAACGGAGCTTGGGACGCAAAGTTTCGATTTCGTCTACAGTGAGTTTTGAAGAGTCATACGACATTGAAGATGTGCCTTCTACCACGTCAAAACTATTGCAATAGTCTAACCCTAATAGTCCACACACAAGCAATGCTTCAAGGGGCTGAGTTGACGTAGAGCAATCCCATTGTGGCAGATTATCGATTGTGAGGCCTTCAAGTCGCACATGAGCACCTTCAACGTCTTCTATATTATAGTTGAAATTAGAATAAGGGTCCACAACGGGTTCATTTTTGTCATTGCAAGATGTCATCGCCATCATTGCCAGCAGTAATAAGAATATTTTTTTTGTCATAATCATTAAAATGTTATAATCTTTTCTATTCTATTAATGCGCAAAGATATAAATCTTGCATTATTTTTGCAAAAAAGTGTGATTCCTGATGCAAGATTTCGATTCTTGCTCATTATAAATATAGAAATATGACCAATAGCGCGGGAATAGACTATCAACAACTCGTGCACGACATCATTAAGGGCAATCGTGTGGCTATGCAAGAAATGTATAATCTCACGGTGCGCAACATGACTGCCGTGTGCACTCGCTATGTGGTTAATCAAGATGATGTTAAAGATGTGCTTCAAGAAAGTTATCTCAAGGCTTTTTCAGGAATCAGGACCTTCACTCCACACGATGAAAATTCGCTCATGGCGTGGCTCAGACGAATAGTGGTGAATGAATCGTTAATGCTTCTTCGACGCAAAAAGAGACTAAATCTGCTGGTTAACATCGACGATGTGGAAGAAGACATTCCCGAGCCCGAACTCACAGCAAGCGCATCAACGATGGACATAGGCGACTTGATGGCCTTAATTCAACAGCTGCCTGATGGTTATCGCACTATCCTCAACCTATATGCAATAGAAAAGATACCTCACAGCAGGATTGCATCAATGCTGGGAATAAGCGAGGGGACTTCGGCCTCACAATACTATCGCGCGCGCAAACAGCTTGCTAAACTTATATTAAAGCACCAAAACAAGGAATTATGAATCATGACTTTATCGACATATTGCATGACCGATTGTCGCAGCACGAGATGGCAGAGCCATCGGGCTTGTGGCAAGAAATTGACAACTCGCTGGGCCGTAGTCTCAATGAGAAAAAGGGCCTTGTGGCAAGCCGCCGCAATCTCATTAGAGCGATAGCCGGCGCAGCCGCCATAGCCCTTGTGGCTGTGGTGATGTGGACAGCGCTAAGCGATGAAAGCAACACCCCATCGCAAGGGACAAGCCCTGTGTCACATGCCAACGAGCAATTCGCTCAAGCTCACACTTCCCCCAATCCTATTACACAAGACGATTCAAGTCCACACGAAAAGGGAAGTGTAAAATCGCCCTCTCACAAGCCACAGGCAAGTGTGACTGCACCTCAGTATCAGTCGCAGTCACACTCCCACATCTCCAACCTGTCGGGCACAGCCTCTCAGGTGGAGGAGGATATGATTGCTCAAAATCAAGAGATAGAACATAGTCCTTCGACCCGGGAAGAGCCGGCAGCCACACGGCCTCAAGAAGTGACAAGAGCCGAGATAGCTCAACTCACAACCGACTCTTTAACTGAGCCAGTGGATACCACCATGATTATTATAAATGAACCTGCGCCACCACTTCAACAGCTATGGGCAGTGACCGAACCGACAAGAAATAAACAACCAAAACTGGAATTCACATTATCTTATAATGGCAATTTGGCATCGGCAGGTTCTTCAGGTGATAATGTTTTTTCCGACTCATCACCCGTGTCGGTACCGGAGAACAGTTCTCCCGACCCCGAAGAGCCTTACAATCAAGAAACTGCCATTGTGAAAGAAAAAGAGCAAATGGTTCCCGTAAGGGTTGGGCTTGAAGCATGGTACCCCATTAATGAGAAATGGCGGGTGGGTAGCGGCCTCGTCTACACTCGCATGACTCGTAAAATGACAACAACTTACACCGGTCCCGACAAATCGACGTGGTCGAAAAAAACCGAGACTGCCAGCTACTTGGGCATTCCTCTTGAGGTGTCACGCATCTTGTGGAACAGGAGAAGATGGGCACTATATGCAAGCGCCGGCGCAATGATAGAATTTAACCTGAAAAGCGAGTTGCGCCAAGAAACACAAACTGAACTCTATAACAAGAAGGATTTTAGAGACCGACGTCCACAATTCTCGGCCATAGCGAGGCTCGGACTGCAATATAATGTGGCCGACAGAGTTGGACTGTTTCTTGAACCAGGAGCTTCCTATTATTTCCACAATGGTGCCGACGACAACCTCTACATGAAGCACCCATTTAGATTCGACATCAGTTTAGGCATCAAGCTAAACCTTGGCAAGTAAAACACATTAAATATTTAAAACTCGGAATCTTAAGGAACTTGAATTATTTAAAAAGTGGAAATTTGTCCAAAAGCTTTTTTCTTGCTAATTTTGCAAAGTTAATAATTCAGCAACCATGAGCGAGAACAATAGCACACGTTATGCGATAATAGTTGCCGGTGGCAGCGGCAAGCGCTTTGGCAGCGAGTTGCCTAAGCAGTTCTTGCCACTGTGTGGCGCGCCTGTACTCATGCGCACCATCACCAAGTTTGAAACGGCTGGTGCAAAGGTGGTTGTAGTTCTGCCGCAGGAGCATCACGAGATGTGGCTGGCAATGTGCCAGGAATGTAATTTCCCTGTTTCACACCTCATTGCCTCGGGTGGTGCCACGCGCTTTGAGTCGGTGAAAAACGGTATCGCCGCGATAGAGAGTCTTGCCGAGGGCGACCTGGTGGCCGTGCACGACGGCGTGCGACCGCTAGTGTCGGTCAATCTCATTAACCACTGCTACGACATTGCCCGGCAATGCGGCAGTGCAATCCCTGTAATATCACCAAGCGACAGCATCCGCCAAGTGCTTGATGACGGCTCATCGCAGCAACTCCTCAGGTCATCGTTGCGCGCGGTGCAGACACCACAGACTTTCATCGCCAAGTTGCTCAAGGGTGCCTATGACGTGGAGGAAAGCCCATTGTTTACCGACGATGCCAGCGTTGTTGAAAACGCAGGGCATCATGTAACTCTCGTTGATGGCGAGAACACCAACATCAAGATTACCCACCCCATCGACATGGTGGTGGCCACCCAGCTCATCAATGATGGAACAGCTAGCTAAAAGCGACATAAAATTTGTGCCGGGAGTGGGTCCCAAGCGAGCCGAACTGCTGGGCAAAGAGCTCAACATACACTCGTTCTATGACCTGCTTTATTATTTCCCGTTTCGATACATCGACCGCTCCACAATCCACAAAATAAGCGAGTTGCAAGGCGAGATGCCCTACATTCAGTTGCGAGGTCGATTCATCTCGTTCACACCTCAAGGCGAGGGGGCGCGCCGACGTCTCAATGCCCTCTTTACCGATGGCACAGGAACCATTGAAGTGGTGTGGTTCAACCGCGTGAAGTATATCATGGAGAACTACCACACCGGCAAGGAATACATCCTCTTTGGCAAGCCCACCATCTACAATCACCATTACAACATGGCTCACCCCGAGGTCGACCCCTATAAACCCGAGGCGATGAACCGTGGCCTGGTGGGAGTGTATAATCTCACCGAGAAAATGCACAACCGCTCGTTTACAACACGAGCGTTGCAAAAGATTGTGGCGGCACTGCTCGAAACACCGCTGGTGCAAAACATCAAGGAAACATTGCCACAATCCATTATCACCAAGTATAAACTGATGCCACTGCGCGAGGCATTGGTCAACATTCATCTCCCCAAGAACCTGCAACTGCTGCAACAAGCGCAGCGCAGGCTCAAATTTGAGGAACTGTTCTTCCTGCAGATGAACATCCTCAAGTATATCAAGGGGCGCAATGCCCAGGTGCCGGGGCACGTGTTCGCACATGTGGGCGAGCATTTCAACTCGTTCTACAAGAGCCACTTGGAGTTTCCTCTCACGGGAGCGCAAAAGCGTGTCATCAAGGAAATTCGCCACGACATGGGTAGCGGCAGGCAGATGAATCGCTTGCTTCAAGGCGATGTGGGCAGTGGCAAGACCATCGTGGCATTCCTCACCATGCTGCTCGCTGTCGACAATGGTTATCAGGCATGTATCATGGCACCCACCGAGATACTTGCCACGCAACACCATGAGAGCATTGGCGCCATGTGCCAAGCTATTGGACTCAAAGCCGCCCTTCTCACAGGTTCCACTCGCAAGAAGGAGCGCGACATCATTCATGAGCAACTGCTAAGCGGTGAGCTAAACATCCTCATTGGCACCCACGCGCTCATTGAGGACACCGTGCAGTTCAAGAACTTGGGGCTCGCCATCATCGACGAGCAACACCGCTTTGGCGTGGCGCAGCGAGCAAAGCTGTGGCGCAAGAACACCACCCCACCCCACGTGCTTGTGATGACAGCGACTCCTATTCCACGCACGTTGGCCATGACCGTCTATGGCGACCTTGATGTGAGCGTGATTGACGAGCTGCCACCCGGCCGCAAACCGGTGACCACAGTGTTGCGCTATGAGAACAACCACATGGCGGTGTATCACTTCATTGGCCAGGAACTCAAGAAAGGCCGCCAGTGCTACATCGTGTATCCTCTCATCGAGGAGAATGAGAAACTCGACTTGCGAGCGCTCGAGGAAGGCTATGAGATAATTCGCGAGAATTTTCCCAGCTATAATGTTGCCTACGTCCACGGCAAGATGAAGCCCAGCGAGAAAGACTACCAAATGGGGCTCTTCGCCAGCGGCAAGGCTCACATCCTGGTGTCGACAACAGTGATTGAAGTGGGTGTGAACGTGCCCAACGCCAGCGTGATGGTGATTGAGAACGCCGAGCGGTTCGGACTCTCGCAGCTGCACCAGCTGCGCGGACGAGTGGGACGTGGAGCCGACCAGAGCTATTGCATTCTCATGTCGAAGGTGAAGCTCACCAAGGAAACGCGACATCGCCTGCAAGTGATGACCGAGACCAACGACGGCTTTGTAGTCGCCGAGGAAGACATGAAGCTGCGCGGGCCGGGCGACATGGAAGGCACGCAGCAAAGTGGAATGGCGTTCAACCTGCGCATTGCCAACCTCGCAAGCGACGGCGCTGTACTGCAAACCGCACGCGACGAGGCGCAACACATCCTCGACGACGACTTTGCCCTTGCCTCGCCCGAACATCAACTCCTGCAACGCCACATGCGTTTCCTCTTTGCCCGCAACACCAACTGGGGGATGATCTCTTAATTATCACACAAAATAAATAGCGAGGACACTTCTACCAGTATTGAGAGTGTCCTCGCATTCTATTTTATTTTTCTTTAGAACATGAAGCCCAGCGAGAACATCATGGGCTTGTTCTGGTAAAGCTTGTAGCTGCTGTTATGCGACATGTCGAGGAAGCCGCGCGACATGGTGAACTGCAACTCAACCAACTTGTAGCGCAGGCCGCCACCAAACTCGTAGCTGGCATTGAAGCGTTTCCAGTCGGAGGCGCACTACTCTGCCGGGGAGAGCTTGATTGGGGGGTGCTATGTGAGGTAGTATAGGTGTTCCTTGTTGTTTTCGCTGTTTTTGTCGGAAATCCCAAAATCTTTTTAAACTTTTATCTTAGCCAGTTTGCAATTTATCGAAGTAATGGTTACCTTTGCATTTGTGAGATTGTGGTCCCAACACAATGGTTTCAAGTGCTTATTGCCATTTTCTCAACAACCGCAAGATATTGACATAGAATTACTAACCACTATAAAACACAGCATTTATGAAAAAGCTCTTTTTATCACTATTATTGATTGCCGGCTGGACTGTGGCGGCCTTGGCCATGCCCACCGCGGTGCAACGCAACCTGCCCATGGCGCTCGAACTCTTCAACCATGAGAAACCATTCCAAATGCATGCCTACTGGTACTGTTTCACCGACGTTGACGGCGATGGCATTGACGAGTTCTCGGTGAGCGACTACCGCAACGAGTACACCTACACCTTCAAGATTGACGGCAACAACCTTAAGCAGATTGGGACCGACCCCAACACCGACATCAACTGGCAGCCGCTGTTCAACATCTACAGCCTGGAGGGTCGCGACGCCAACATCGACATAACACTCAAGCACCGCCCACTGGCGCTTAACGACATCAATATTGCCCGTAACCGTTTCACTACCGATAATGAGACGTGGAACACCGAGGGCGTGGATGTGGGTAAGATGAAACGCACCTACAACCGCATAATTTTCAAGCCACACGTGGGAAACGCCAAGTTTGTTAGCGAGAAAGCCACCGGCAAGAGCGGTCGCTTCACCTTCGCCTTGACCGATGCCGCCATGGCGCGCAAGATGTTCCGTGGCTATGCCGACACCCAGACTACTCCATTCATCGTGCCGCAGGCGTGGCTCAACGACCACACCCCACTCAATTTCACCCGATGGCTCACCGGCGAGAAGGAGAAAAGCGCTACGCCCGATGCGGCAAAAATCATCAGCGACTTTTATGGAGGACGACGCATCATCGCCACCAAGTGGCTCGCATCGTGCAGCGTCAATGAGCGCCACTTCTACCAAGTGCTATTCGCGCCGCAAAACGGACTGGGGCTGGTAGCAACCGTGTGCATCGCCGAGGGCGAGGTTGTCTCGGCCTACAATGACTGGCAGCCTCTTACCGACGGTAACAAGTTCACCGAGAGCGGCCTAGACTACAGCAAGGAGATTTTCTTCTATGCCCCACAAATCATGGCTATGGTGGCAACACCCGCCGGTCTTGAACTCTACGTGCGCTGGAACTCCCTCGAGGGCATCCACTACTCCATTTGGCGCGAAATCGACAGCCAGTGGATTCAAATCCAGGACGACTATCAGTACCTGGCTCCATTTTAGCGGCACTTCACTCATCGTCCACCTGTTGCCCCAAAGTGGGGTATAACCATTTTATCACTAGTTGTTGTGATTGCCCGTTTGCAATAAAATGCGTAATTTTGCACCCGTGAAATTACGCATTTTCATATTATCAATCCTTGCAGCGGCCACCACAACCGCAATGGCCGCCGTCACCCATGACGCAACAGCAACTGCCACCGGCACCACGCTCGAGGCCGCTTTCATCGACCCCGACACCACCATTGTGCTCACCGACGTGAGCGTAACCGCCATCAAGCAGGGCTCACGCGATGATGAAGCCAGTGCAGCCACCGTAGTAGGCCGACAGCAGATTGAGCGGCAACGCCTTGTCACAGTGCGCGACGTGAGCAACCTTGTGCCCAATTTCTTCCTCCCCGACTATGGCAGCCGCATGACCAGCACAATCTACGTGCGTGGACTAGGAGCCCGCATCGACCAGCCCGCCATGGGTCTCAACATTGACAACGTGCCTGTGATGTGCAAGGAAAACTATGACTTCGACCTCCCCGACATCGCTCGCGTGGAGATGCTGCGTGGCCCGCAAAGCACTCTCTACGGTCGCAACACCATGGGTGGCCTGATGAACATCTACACCCTCTCGCCACTCTCGTGGCAAGGCACACGCATCATTGCCCAAATGGCATCGCACATGAGCGTGAAACTCGGTGCAAGCCATTATGCCAAGCTCAACGACAAGTTGGGACTCTCGGCAGGAGTCTACTACACCACCACTCGTGGCGAGTTCACCAACGAGCACAACGGCAAGCGGTGCGACTGGGAGCGGCAGGGCTCGGCACGTGTAAAGCTTGAGTGGAAACCATCGTCAACCCTGAGTGTGAGCAACACCCTGAGCGCATCGCTGAGCCGGCAGGGCGGTTACCCCTACAAGTGGCTCGAGACAGGGCGCATTGCCTATAACGACACCTGCTTCTACCGCCGCACAAGCATCATGGACGGGCTCACATTGACCAAGCACTTCGACAGCTGGTCGCTCTCGAGCATTACCAGCTACCAGTATATCAACGACAACATGACCCTCGACCAAGACTTCACGCCAATGCCCTACTTCACACTCACTCAAGCACGGCGTGAGCATGCTCTGACTCAAGAATTGGTGGCACGTAGCACTGACGATGAAACCTACAGGTGGCTAGTGGGAGCCTTCGGCTTCTACCGCCGCTACCGCATGGATGCCCCCGTCACATTCAAGGACACCGGCATCGCCAGCCTCATCGAGGAACATGTAAACAAGATGAACCCTTACTACCCCGTGAAGTGGAACGAGCGCAGTTTTGAGCTCGGCAGCGAGTTCACCAATCCCTCGTGGGGCGTGGCACTATATCACCAATCGAGCCTTGACTGGAAGCGATTCACCTTCACCGCTGGCCTGCGCCTCGACTATGAACACTCCACACTGCGCTACCACAGTGAGACCCACACCGGCTATGACGTCATGGAGACCGCCACAGGCAACATCTATCGCAGCACCAGCATCGACATTGACGACAGAGGCTCGCTGAGCAAGCACTTTGTGCAGTTGCTGCCCAAGTTCTCAATCACCTATCACCTGCCCACTACTGCCCGCGCAAGTATCTATGCCAGTGCCAGCAAGGGTTACAAGGCCGGTGGCTTCAACACGCAGATGTTCAGCGACGTGCTGCAACAGCGGCTCATGGGGCTCATGGGAATTGGCGCCGCCTATGACGTGAACCAAATCGTGGGCTACCGTCCCGAGAAGGCATGGAACTATGAGCTTGGCGCCCACTTTGAGACCACCGACAACCGTCTGCGTGCCGACATTGCCCTTTTCTACATCGACTGCCGCGACCGCCAACTCACAATTTTTCCCGACGGCACCACCACCGGCCGCGTCATGACCAATGCCGGCAAAACACGCAGCCTGGGAGCCGAAGCCAGCCTGAACGTTAACATCACCGATGATCTGGGACTCAACTTGAGCTATGGCTACTGCGACGCTCGATTCATCAGATACAACGATGGCAAGGCCGACTATAAAGACCGACTCGTGCCCTATTCCCCTCAGCACACGCTCTTTGCCCGGGCGTTCTACACCTATAATATAAAGGGCGACAGTCCATGGGCACGCGCCATCATTCTCGACGCCGACCTCAAGGGAGCAGGTGCCATCTACTGGAACGAAGCCAACAGCCTGAACCAGCCGTTCTACGCACTGTTAGGCGCCAGCGTCACCCTTGCCGGCAAGCACTACTCACTGCAATTGTGGGGCAGTAACCTCACCGGCACACGCTACTCCACGTTCTACTTCGTTTCCATCAGTCACGAGTTCCTGCAGCAAGGCCGTGGCCGCATGCTAGGAGCAACGCTCAGAATAAACATATAAACAAACTATAAATTATCAAAAATCAATTATGAAGAATTTATTTTTATCGCTTGCTATTGCAGCACTTGCATTGCCGTTCACCTCGTGTGGCAGCGATGACCCCTATGAACCACCCATCACCCTCGAGACGATTGAAGCAACTGGTCTCATCAACAGCACTATTACTATCGCCAGCAACTCGGTCAACTACATTGAGAGCGCCAACTACACATTCAGGATAGGCTATGTCGACAACAAAGAAGCTAATGTCGAAGTGCTGGCAAATGGTGTGAAATTCGACTCTCACATGCCCTATGCCGTAAATATTGCCATGGAAGGCATCAAAGCCAAGAGTTTTGACAAGAACACAGTTTCATTCAGCGCCTCGAGCGTGAGATTCTTCGACCCCGCTACCGGACAGGAGAACCCTCGCTACAAGTTGACCAATGTGAGCGGTTATATCGACAAGGTTAATGAAATTTACAGTCTCGTCTACACAGTGAACGACACATGGCGTGTGCAGGTGACCAGCCCAACAATCCGCAGCTATGTAGCCAACAACGACTACACCGCCCCCACCGATGCTTATTACATCTACAAGATTGACATCCCCAGCATGAAGGCCGAGATGTTATTGCACAACGTGCAGTTCACAGTGGGTGGAGCCAGCAGCCCTGTGCTCAAGAAAATCTCAATCCCCAACCTCGACGTCACTCCCACAACCTATGGTTTTGAGTTGAACGGCGACAACATTGTGCCTTTCAACTACTCTGGCGCCAATCTCGACCAGGCCACTCCAATGCCACCAATGGTAGTTACCAACTACAACAGCAAGATTTACACAGTAGAATCAAAACACACAGTCCACTTCAACAGCATGGGTGGAGAGTGGAACAACAATGCAAATCTCTACCTGTGGAAGTGAACCGAACCAACTAACAATATGGAATTCTAGTTTTAACATCATTTTCACATATTAAGATAACTCCATTAGAAAAAATGCGCTATATTTGTGGCGCATTTTTTCGCATTTATATTAAACTGTAAAATATTATCAAATCATGAAAAAAGTATTTTCAATCTTCACGATGGCATTACTACTGCTGGGAGCCACAGCTTGCAACGATATAGGCAGCGACCAGCAGGAGTTCTCCTACACTTCGCAGCTTCTCAACAAAGCCATCGAAATAGCCGACATCACCAACACGTATGTCTCAACGAGTAACGCATCGCTCAAGTGGACTTACAACAACGACACACGCCTCACCATGACAACCCAAATCGCCATCGACGAGGTAACCAAAGCCAACTTCACCATCAACGATGCCGTCATGGAATATGATGCCACCCGCGGAGCACTCGTCTTCACCGCTGCCGACGGAGGCGCCGGTATCACACAAGTTAAGGGTTATTTCAACCCCGGCGACTTCACGCTCTACCTCGAGTTTGTCTACAACGGCACTCACAAAGTAACCAGCGTGGCACAACTCTCCTACCCCTATGTGACAGCATCTATGAGCAAGGAAGGCGACAGCGGTGAGCCATATGTTAACGAAAGCATGGGCATGGTTATCGTTGTCAACCCTGCCACAATGAAAGCCAAGATGCGCATGTTGAACTTCAGACTCGGTGTTAACCAACCCATCATCCAGTCGATGACCTTCAATGAAGATCTCACCGTCACCAGCACCGAGAGCGGCTATATCATCGAAGGAACCGACCTCACGCCCACCGACATCACAGGCTACACTATCAACGATTTCCACGCCATCGTCACCCATAGCGGACTCGTAGTTACCGGCGAAATCAAAGCCAACGACATCTACACCGGCCTAATTACCGGCAAGATGTTTGTCGCCACTCCCTAACGGCTTTTAAACTACACCGCAAGTTCACACACTAAACGCATCTCACCCTGCTGAGGTGCGTTTAGTTTTAGCACAACTACAGAACCACCACAACAAGCTAAACACACAAGGGACACGCTCAAAGCGAAGTTTTTTTTGCTTAAGTGAAAAATTATCACTAACTTTGAAGCGGATTACAGAAATTAATGGCAGCAAAAGCAAAATACGACGAAGCCGAGATAATCGAACAATTGCACCGGCAAGACACTTGTCGTGCAGCCTTCGGGAGAGTGATTGAGCACTACTCCGAGCAACTTTATTGGCACATACGTCGCATGGTTATCGACCATGACGATGCCAACGATGTGCTCCAAAACACCTTCATCAAGGCTTGGACCAACATCGACAACTTTCGCGGCGACGCCAAGCTCTCCACCTGGCTCTACAAGATTGCCATCAACGAGTCAATCACCTTCATCAACAAGAAAAAGGCGCTCAACAACATCTCAATCGATGATGACGACAGCTTCCTGGTCAACAACCTTGAAGCCGACAAGTATTTTGACGGTGACGAGGCGCAGATAAAGCTTCAAAAAGCTATCGCCACCCTCCCCGACAAGCAGCGGCTCGTGTTTAACATGCGCTACTATGAGGAGATGAAATATGAGGACATGAGCGAGATTCTTGGGACATCGGTGGGAGCGCTCAAGGCGTCCTATCACCATGCCTTGAAGAAAATCGAGACATTTTTTGAGAACAATGATTAAACCTTTGGCAACATTCGCAGTCAAACACATGTAATGAAAAAAGAAGAGTCCAAAATATTAGACAAGTTGGGTAAGGATGCGGGATTTAAAGTTCCCGACAACTACTTCAATGATTTCAACGCACGGTTGATGGAATCGCTGCCCGAGGTGAAAATCACCGAGGAAGAGAAACCCACCATGTGGGTGCGAGTGCGACCATTCGTCTACATGGCGGCAATGTTTGCAGGCGTGTGGCTGATGATGAACATTTTCACCATCGGCTCCAAATCGACAGCCACAGGCGAGCAGCGTGCAGCGCAAATCTCGGCTGGCGTGGCCAACGAGAAGAACGCCGAGGAGCTCATCAACTACGGTTCGGTAAGCGACTACGACATCATGACCTATGAAGACTCGGTCAACATGGAGATGGAGGAGCACGACAACGCCGGCAACTAATGAGCAGTGCTGCCAAGCGGCATTACTTTTAAAACACTAAAGTTAACGAAATCATGAATAAGAAACTCTTACACCTAGCCCTAGCGGTCATGCTGCTGGGCATCTCTCTTCCAGCCATCGCTCAGACAAAAAGCAGCGGATGGACTAAAGAGATGCTTGACTACAAGCATGACTTTATCGCCGAGCAAACCGAGATGACTCAAGCTCAGCGCGACAAGTTCATGCCCCTCTATGAGGCAATGGAAAAAGAGATTTACAAGGCCAATCTCGCTGCCCGCGAGCAAGCTCGCAAGGTATCGCACACCAACCGCAAGGTAAGCGATCAGGAATATGCCACTGCCGCACGTGCCATGTCGCAGGCCAAGCTCAAGGAAGGCGATATTGAGGCACGATACTTCGAAAAGTTTGCTAAGATACTCTCAAGCAAGCAACTTTTCCAGCTCAAGCAAGCCGAGCGCAAGTTCACCCGCCAAATGCTTTCACGCGGCAAGCGCAAGAAATGATACCGCACACTTCCACGAAGAAAACAATAAATAAATAAACTAACTTACTTTATAACGTCAGGTTCCGCAACATTCACTACATTGATTGATGAATGTTGCGGAATCTTATTAAATAGCCCGGCTCCAGGTTATATACACGAAAAAAATTGCCACAGTTGCCCAATTGCCGATTTTTTTGTGTAACTTCGCAAGCGCGAAATCACATTGCCTGAATAACACAAATAATATAACCGGAAAATGAGAAAATTCAAGAAAATATTAAGCATCTATGCCCTACTGGTGCTCACCGGTGCAGGCGCGGTTGCCGCACTGAACAGTTGCAATTCCAACCGCTACATAACCTATGAGGACGGCATGTTTGACACCAACGAGGTGTATCAGGACGCAGCCGACGAGACTTTCCAAATCAACAGTGAGGTTGACAACGACGACCAGGAACGATATTAATCAATATCGCGTTATGTGTAAACAACGAAACGCACCCATCATTGCGATGGATGCGTTTTGTTTTTTAATTAATGGGAGTGAGTATTACTCCTTGATGAGAGTGGCGCCCTTCTTGAGAGCTTCCTCATTCATGGGGATGAGGTGCCAGTGACGCTCGGGAAGAGTCTTCTTGAGGCCCTTGAGCACGTTCTCGATGGTCACGATGGGTTTAACCTTGAGATAAGCACCCAGCACAATCATGTTGAAAGCCTTGCTGTTGTTGATCTCGATGGTTGCCTCGGTTGCCTCGATGCGATAAATCTTGATATCGGTGCGAGTGGGAGGTGTGTTGATGCCGTAGCCGTCGTAGATGAGCACGCCGCCCGGCTTTACCATCTTCTCAAACTTGTCGAGACTCTGCTGGTTAAGCACCACTGCAGTGTCATACATGTTAAGGATTGGCGAGCTGATGCGCTCGTCGCTAACGATAACGGTGACGTTGGCAGTACCACCACGTTGCTCCGGACCGTAAGAAGGCATCCAAGTCACTTCCTTGTCTTCCATAAGTCCTGAGTAAGCCAGAATCTTACCCATTGAGAGGACACCCTGTCCTCCAAAGCCTGCTATTACTATTTCTTCTTTCATGACGATTATTCATTTTTTAAATCACCCAGAGGGTACTTAGCAAACATATTCTCTTGCAGCCATTCGTTGGCCTTTACCGGACTGAGTTTCCAGCCGGTGTTGCAGGTGCTCACTATCTCTACAACCGAGCAGCCCTTGCCGTCCATACTGTTTTGGAAAGCCTTCTTGAGGGCAGCTTTGGTCTTGCGCACTGCAGCGGCGCTGTAGACGGTCTGGCGAGTTACGTAGCAAGTACCGTCGAGCTGAGCCAGCAGGTTGCTGATGGCCAAGGGGTAGCCATTGAGGTCGGCACGACGGCCGTAGGGGCAGGTAGCTGTCTTCTGACCGAGCAGAGTGGTTGGTGCCATCTGTCCACCGGTCATGCCATAGATGGCATTGTTGATGAAGATAATCACGATGTTCTCACCGCGGTTAGCAGCGTGAATGGTTTCGGCAGTACCGATTGCCGAGAGGTCGCCATCGCCTTGATAGGTGAAGACGAGCTTGTCGGGCATCAGTCGCTTGGTTGCTGTTGCCATTGCCGGAGCGCGTCCGTGAGCAGCCTCAAGCCAGTCGATGTCGATGTAGTTATAGGCAAACACTGCGCAACCCACTGGTGAAACGCCAATGGCCTTCTCTTGGAGTCCCATTTCCTCGATAACCTCGGCAACGAGTTTGTGCACAACGCCATGGCTGCAGCCTGGGCAGTAGTGCATGTGTGCTTCGTTGAGCAATGATGGTCTTTTATAGACCCTGTTCTCAGGGCGAATTATATCGTTAAGTTCCATAATGGTCTTGAATGTGTTAATGAGTTGATTATCCTAATTTGTTAACCAGTTTCTCTTTGAGAGCGGTGAGAATCTCGTCGGGAGCGGGAACATTGCCACCCAGACGGTAGAAGATGTCAACGGGGTACTTGCACTCGGTGGCGAGCTTAACGTCCTCGATGAGCTGACCTGCGCTGAGCTCAACGCTAAGGATACCCTTAACGCCCTCGGCAGCCTTCTTGATAGCATCAACCGGGAATGGCCACAAAGTGATGGGGCGTGCGATACCCACCTTGATGCCTTCCTCGGCTGCGAGCTCCATAGCCTTATGGCTGATGCGAGCCATGCTGCCGAATGCCACGATGAGGTAGTCGCAATCGTCGGTGTTAATTAACTCGCAACGCTGCTCGTTCTTCTCAATCTCGCGATAGGTAGCCTGGAAGCGGTGGTTGTTCTCCTCCATCTTGTCGTCGTCGAGCTCGAGCGAAGTGATGATGTTCTTGGGGCGCATGCCCTTGCGGCCGTTAACAGCCCATGGGCAGTTCTCGCGAATCCACTCCTCGGTGTGGCGTGGACGCTGCTCGGGAAGCACAACTTTCTCCATCATCTGGCCAATAACGCCGTCGGCAAGGATCATCGACACTGCGCGATACTTGAACGCCAGGTCCCAACCCAGAGCCACGAAATCGACCATTTCCTGAACAGATGCGGGAGCTAGGGTAATCAATCGGTAGTCGCCGTGGCCACCACCCTTAACGGCCTGGAAATAGTCGGCCTGTGAGGGATGAATAGTACCAAGGCCCGGGCCACCGCGCATCACGTTAATCACCAGTGCGGGAACCTCGCTGGCAGCCATGTAGCTCATGCCTTCCTGCATCAAGCTGAAGCCTGGACTGGAAGTGGATGTGAGCACAGTCTTGCCGCACGAAGCGCCAGCATACACCATGTTGATTGCAGCCACTTCACTCTCGGCCTGAAGCACTACCATACCGGTAGTCTCCCAAGGCATTTCTTCTTCAAGTTTTTCGAGAACCTCCGACTGCGGGGTAATAGGATAACCGAAATAACCGTCGGCACCATAGCGAATAGCAGCGACAGCGAGAGCCTCATTACCCTTCATTAATGTTACTTTATCGTTCATCGTTTCTACGGTTTTGTTTTTTTAGGTTGATTACAATAGTTGTTTTACTTCTCCACAACGCGATATACCTCAATGCAAGCATCGGGGCACACGAGCGCACAGCTCGAGCATCCAATGCACTTGTCGGGGACTGCCATGTAGGCATAATGGTAACCTCGGTTGTTTACTTCATTTTTCTTCAGGTCGAGCACACCTTGCGGACAGGCCACAACACACAGGTTGCAGCCCTTGCAGCGCTCGGTGTTGACCGTTACTGCTCCATTGATTTTTGCCATATTATTATAAAGTGTTTTAGTTAAGTCTTGCAAATATACAAAACTTCTTGAAAACAAGCACTATTTTAGGTAAATAATTTATCAACAATTACAGCAAAGATGGCACCTGTGTGCTATTTATTGCCCGGGGGTACCGATCGCACGCTCGCCTATGGCTTGTTGCAGAATCGGTACCCCCGATTATCGAAGGTTGTCACTATTGCGGAATTGTGGCCAGAACTATCGTTCCTGGAAGTTGAGTTGAGAATTGCTCAGGAGCATATTAAATGCCGGTTCAGAGCGCAGTGGAGCCAGATTGACGTAGGGGGCGTCGTTGAACTTAATGTCATAGAGACCTCCATAGCCGTTGGCTAAGCACGACTCAAGATACTTGATTCCCTGAGCCTTGTTGCCCATAGCGGCTTGCAGAGCGGCAGCATAATAATAGGCTTCACCGCCGGTTGCACTCATCTCCTTAATG